>Ga0172368_10000217_pt1 | contig 80404 bp, 74 predicted proteins | sample Lak11m_FD_114540 | JGI IMG/M metagenome (GOLD analysis project Ga0172368, IMG submission 114540) | Freshwater microbial communities from Kabuno Bay, South-Kivu, Congo - kab_022012_11m | ecosystem: Environmental > Aquatic > Freshwater > Lake | place: Democratic Republic of the Congo: South-Kivu...
AAACGAGCTTTTCAACCGAGACCTCATACTGCTTGGCTTTCAACACTTCCTTGAAATCAAACGGCATTATTTCTATCGGTATGTGTCGGCCAGTTAGGTGCGTGGCAAGTTCTTTGGAGAGTAGTTGGGCATTCGATCCGGTTATAACGAGATTGTAACCGGCGCGGTGAAGACGGTTGACGAAAAGTTCCCACCTTGGCAGATTCTGTATTTCATCAAAGAGAATATATTTGGTGTCACCGTAAGCAAGCTTCAGCTCTGCCATTAGCTCGTCCAGGTCAATCTTTCCTTTTCCTTTTTCGGGAAGCGACTCGTCATCAAAATTAAAATAAGCAAAATCTTTATCTTTAAGAAGCATCAAGGCAAAAACCGACTTTCCGGCGCGACGCGGGCCGAGAATGACTTTTGCGAGATCGGAGCTTATTAATTTTTGCGCGTCCTGCTCTTTGGTGCGCGTTACATACGCCCTTGCGAGAAGGCGTTCTTTATCCTGCTTTTGCTTAGAAATTGTGGCTTTAAGCATAGTATTTATATTGTATTGTGCTTATTTATCCCTTTTAAGCATAGTACAGCTATTATATTATGCATAAGGGGAAAATGCAAGTGGTCGGCAAATAATCGTGAAAAATGCTATAAAATCTTGCTTTTTCACGATTATTCGAGGTTTTCTCAAATAGTACAAAAGTGTACTAATAGCGAAATGTGCTCAAGCTCTCAAATTTGGTCAAACGGCTTGTTTAGGATGCATGATGTGGCAAAGGTCGATTCTTGGTACAAAGTTCGCCACAGGGGCAACCAAGTGGGAGATTCGGGTAACACAAAACCGCCTTTCGGGCGGTCTTGGTTTTATATCGTGGCAACAGGGACTTTCGCATGTCGTCCCCTCTTGTGCGGCTCGAACTTCAGCGGACCGATAATCATCTGGAACTTCAGCCCTTCATTCGTGTATGTGGCTACATAGACCGTTTTTCGAGACAGCCGTTTAGTAATTTTTTTTATCATTGCTAATTACCAATTCGCCAATAAGCCTTTAAATAAAACAAGCCCAGAGAAATTATAAAACACAAGAAAAAAATACTTAAAACATTTCTATCTGAAATCGCATTACTCCTAAACATTTCAATAGTAATCAGGGCAAATCCACCGACACCACCCCAAACAATTGAAGGTTGAACAAATTTCTGAGAAAAAAGTGAAGGATATTTTTTAGAATTTAACGGTTTATCTGAATAATCAGAGCCATCCAAAAAATTCTTCATATTTAAAATACAATCGTTTCGCCGGGTTTAACTGATCCACCTATAATGTTTTTATTTATTTCGTGTACAGGCAATACAACTTTATTTTCGTTCGTTATTGATTTAATAATTTGTTCTTGTTTTGATTTTTCCTGAACAACTGCTTTTTTGGGTTCACTTTTTGCTTGAACACGCTCCGTTCGTATTTTTTTTAAACAGTCTTTACAGTAAACCGGCCGTTTTCCGTCAGGCTGAAAAGAAACCTTAGTAACTTTCCCGCAAGAAGCGCAAACAGTATCGTACTTATATGGACCATCGGCCTTTGACATACTTAACTCATTAATTTTTACAACTTGAGACTTAGGTTCGATCCCCTTCTTTTCTATTGGCGCAGGCACGTTGCTTTGCTGCACAATAACTTTATTGGCATCAATTTTACTTTTTTCTTCTTTAACTTCAATACTTTTATTCACTTTAACATCTGGTTTTTTAATTTCTTTAACGGGTTTTTTCCACCTTTCGGTGCGTGGCGGTAACGCGCTTAACTGTTTATGTTGTTCAATGGCTTCCTCTTCAAGAGAGCTTGCCCAACGTGAAATTTTATCTTCAATAACTTCTCTCGGTTTGGCAAAACGTTCACGGGATACCCTTATAATCTTTTCCCGATTACCATAATCAATATCGACAGGACGCAAAGTATTTGCCGAAAATGGCGTCGAGGCAACTCCATCAATCATCAATTTTAAATAAATTTGCCACTTGGCAAGATTGACCAAGTCTTCTTCCGTAAAAAACGGCACAAATTCTTTTACCAAAGCTTCAGCGTCGGTCGCTCCTACTCTAAAACAAATAATTGTGCCGACGTTTCCAAAAACAGCGGCTTGAACCTTCTCGTCAAGTTGTTCTATATACTGGTGAGCAATAATTAAATTTAGACGATATTTTCTCGCTTCCGATAAAATATTGGCAAACGATTCGGTAGCAAAGTTTTGAAATTCGTCGACGTATAAATAAAAATCGTTACGTTCATCTTCGGGCGTATCAATACGGCTCAAGGCGGCTAACTGAATTTGCGTAATCATCATCGCGCCCAATAACGCTGACGTATCTTCTCCTATTCTTCCTTTGGATAAATTAAGAATAAGAATTTTTTTGTTATCCATTATGTCACGAATATCGATGGATGATTTTACTTGACCAACCACGTTACGGATAAGCGCATTAGAAAGAAATTGCCCAACTTTGTTTTGAATTGGCGCTATGGCTTCCGCCTGAAAACGATCGGGATATTTTGAATATTCATCAATCCAAAAACTTCGCACAACCGGATCTTTAATTTTTTCCAGTACCTTTTTACGATAAGTTTTATCCGTCAAAATTCGTAACACACCCAACAAGGTTGAACCGGGATAGTCGAGTAAGGCCAAAATGGCGTTTCTTAAAACATACTCCAAGCGAGGTCCCCAAGAGTCGGCCCATATTTTTTTAAAAACACCGACAAGTCCGGAGGCAATTAAATGTCTAACTTCGGGGTTAACGGATTCCAAAATATTAAAAGCAATAGGAAACTCAAGATCGGCCGGATTAAAATAAACAACATCGTTGACTCTGTGTGAAGGAATAATGCTTAAGGCGGCTTCGGCTAATTCCCCGTGCGGATCAACAACCGCTAGGCCATTACCAGCCATAATATCGGAATACACCATTTGCTTAAGCAACTCCGACTTACCCATACCTGTTTTACCAATAATATAGGTGTGACGGCGTCGGTCGTCACGTTTAATACCAAAAAGCCGAGACTGATCGCGGTAATTAGTTTCAGCAAAGAATGTTATATCATCATTATTTGCCATACTATTTTATTGGTAAATTATCTGGGGTTTTTGGCTCTTTTTTCTCACTATGATTACTGGCATTGCCGACTCTTGTTTTTAACTCACTTCTATAGGGCAAACTTGATGGCGGTGGCGTGTGTTTAAATTCAGTCTGTTGAACCATATAACGAATAGGCGTGAATTCTGTTTTTGTTGGAAAATGCCAAATTGTCGCCAATTCCTCGGTGTTCATAACTTTAGGAACACGACCATAACTAACGCTCCTTTTTTTATAACGTGCCATTAACTTTGTTTTTTTTAAATTTTTACGCCATTCAATAAAAAAATAATGCGCATGAACCCCAACATGGGCCGTGTCGGGTTTAAGTGAATTTAAATCTTCAGTATTAAATTGCTTAAATGCCCCAATTAACGCCTCACGTCCGTGCTGGGCATTAAAACGATCTTTGGTTGCAATATATACCGACCGAATTTTTGTCTTAAATCCAATATGTTTAATTTTTCTTGACATTGCTTCGGCTTGTTCTCGCACAAATGGAGACAAAAGAGTAATCATTGGCCCTGTTTTATTATCACCCGGTTTAGCTTCTATAATACCAGACCCCCCGCTAAATTGATCAGACGCGGAACTGCCAAACTTACCAACTTCTGCTACAATATTACTTATAATTCCTGGCGCGTGCTTTCCTGAACCGGTAATTTTTTCAATTCTTTTTATTACTTCTTTTTTCCATTCTGTATCAATTGGTTCAATTAATATCTGGAGCCATAATTGTTCGCCCGACCCAAGTTTGTTCATTGTTTCTAAAATAGCATGCATAGGATCCTTGAGTTCGCGAGTCAACATATGTTCGAATTCAGGATAGGTACGAATCGGCAAGGCTTGATTTTCCACATAAACAAATTCCGTACCGTATAAATCATAACGATCATTTGGAAATACGGTTGGGTAATCGGTTGTATAATCTTCTATTTCAACAATTTCCGCGTTTGGATATTGGCTATAAATAGCTGCCTCAACTAAATCCCTATATCGTTCGACAGTTCGAATTATAAACTGGACTGACCCTTCGATACTTACGAGTTCTAACGAAAACCAATCTTGCGTCATTCCGTACCAATATTTTTCTACCAGTGTTTCCGAACCGTGCGCGCCAGCTAAATGAGCAAAAATATTTTCCACAGCACGAGGCGTTTGTTCGTTATCTTTCGGAACATCAATAGCCAATAAAACCCACTTACGTTTAGCTGCATAGGAATCTGTTATTTTTATGTACCAAAAATGTGCAATTAAATCTAGAAAAGCAATTGATACAATAACCCAGCCACCTTTTATAAATAAATAACCAAATAATTTAGCCGCACCAAAAAGTGGAGACGACCCATTAATAGCTTGATTTAAATAAAAATTAAAATCTGCCTCCATAAGAATACTTTTACGAACTTACAACTAGCGCATACAGACCGTCCGGTGTTTTAATAAAATGCTTACGATTAAGTAAAGCCAAATGAATAGTCTGTCGTTTTACGATTCTTCTGCTCAAAACCTCTCTGACGATTTCTTCTCTCTTCATTGGCTTGTTTTCCAAAAGTTCAATTATTACATTAGCTACCGTACCCGGATGATACCCCCACTCAACCAAAGCATATGTTCCTCGCCCGACCAACACAAAACGTTTATCTAATATAAGTTCATTATGGACAGACGGTGGCTTGGCCATTTTTTTGTCAAATTTTATCGCATTAACTTTTTCGCTAATGTTCACAAAGTGAAGAGGTTTCTTTTCGTGACGAAGAATTAAATATATTTTATCGTTCATCCTCTTCGGGCTAATCGTTGACCAACTTATTCGTCCCCACTCCTCAAAAATATTTTGGCTTAAGTCCTTAGTGCAATTAACATACGCAAGCAAAACGTTATTTTCTTCTTCTGTAGTTACAGGCGCCTCTGGTTCGGCACTGCTTCCGTAAAATTCCCGAGCAATCATTACTGGTTCTAATGTTAATTTGTCCTTATTTTCTTTATAAAAAGATATTTCCCGAAAACGTTTAAATAATTCTTCACTCGTTAAAGGTTCACGCGCCGCGTCAATAATACTCAAAAACACTCTAGAAGTTTCTGACAATAATGCGGTACCTACACCGGGAATTGCATATAAACTTTTTAATGTTTGCGAAGATGGTCGTCGTTCAATTAAATCAGACATAACATTTTCAAGCAAAAATCTAAGACAAGCTGTTGCCTGATGTTGAGACTGGGAATCTTTTGGGGTGTGAGAAAAATTTAACAACTGCTCAATGAAAAAATTTTCTTCTAATGCTCCACCATAAGATCGTAAAACGTGTTCGGTGGTACGTATAAAACTTTTCAACTCATCGTTACTAAGATCCAAAGAACGAAGTTTGGCTATTGATGACTTTGTTATCTGGCGAACTCTTTCTCTGGTAACCTTTAATCGGCGACCAATTTCTTCGAGTGTCTCACATACCGTATCTTGAGGTATGCCCATTCTTCGACTAACGACTTCTTTTTCTCGAACAGGCAATAAATTTAATAAATGCTCAACAACCGTAATGGGATTGAATGTTCGCATTTCTTCGGCATGTTTAGCGGTTAAAATTTTATCTAATATATTTGCGTCTGACATTTTTAGCTAATTTATCCTAATTAAGTACTTTATATTGTCTTAACATAGCACAAAAAACAAAATATGTCAACAAGATTTTTTTTAAAATAAAATCAAAAAATCCCAGCAATTGCTGGGATAAATTGAAAAATTAATATTAAGATTTGGCTAACCGTCTTTTTTCTTGCCAAATATACCAACTGACGGGTAAAGAAGAAGCCACAAAAATTGAACTGTAAGTACCAAAAGAGATACCAATAAATAGGGCTAAAACAAAATATCTAATTGATTCACCGCCGAACAAAAAGACAAAAAATAGAACAAGCAAAGTGGTCGCTGAAGTATTAATTGATCGAGCCATTGTTTCGTTTAAACTCTCGTTCACTATTTGCGGATACGCTTCTGTGCTGTGTATCAAGTTTTCTCGCACTCTGTCAAAAACAACTATTGTGTCATGAACAGAAAAACCAAGTACCGTGAGAAGAGCCGAAATAAATAACGTGCCAACTTCGACATCTAAGTATCTACCGAACAAAACAAAAGCTCCGACTGTGATCCAAACATCATGAAAAAGCGCGACGATAGCGGTGGCGCCATATTGCCATGAAGGGACTGGTCTTGAAACTTTTCTAAAAGCCCAAGCGATATAAAAAATTACGGCAAGCAACACGGCACCAATTGCCCATATGGCCTTACGCTGAAGCTCAACCCCAATAGTTGGTCCAATACTAGTAAAACGATCTTCAGAAACTGCTTTTGTATTACCGTCGGTTGGCGGATAAGCCGCAACCAAACTACTAAGTATCTGCTGATGTTCGTCTTCGTTAACTGGTTTAAACCTTAATACCATTCCTTTGTCCCCAACCGGCGTAACTTCGGCATTGTCTACTTTACCTGCAATGATCTTATGAATATTATCAATCGATGGCCTCTCGCCCGTAAAAGTTACTTCCATTAATGTTCCGCCAGTAAAATCAATTCCTAATTTTAAACCCCATCCTGGTAAGAAAAAAATAACAATACTAATTATAAGTAAAGTACCAGAAAATAAATAGTAAAGACGACGATACCCAACTATATTTATAATGCGACGATCTAGTTTATTCATATTAATTAAACAATCGTATTTAACTTAGACTTTCTCTTACCGCCATATAACCATATCCAAGAAGAAGTTTTTTCTGTTGAAATTATACGCAAAAAAGTGCGCGTTACAACAATAGCTGAAAACATACTGACAACAATACCAATAGCCAAAGTTAAGGCAAAACCCCTAACCACGCTTGTACCGAACCAATACAATATGGCGCAGGTAATTAATGACGAAGCATTGGAATCACGAATTGATGTCCACGCTCGAGCAAAACCAATTTCAATCGATGAATTCAAAGGCCGGCCGGACCTTAATTCTTCTTTTAACCGTTCAAAAATTAATATATTTGCATCTACCGCCATACCAACCGATAAAATAAAACCAGTTACGCCTGCCAATGTTAAAGTAACCGGCCACATCTTAAAAACAGTCAAAGAAATACTGGTGTAAACAACTAAAGCCAAAACAGCCAATAAACCGGGCAATCTATAATAACCTATCATAAACAGAGCTACCAACAAAAAACCATACAAACCGGCTCGTAGACTGTCTTGTATAGCCACATTTCCCAACCGTGCACCTACGGTCTGCTGGCTTACTAAGGTTATCGGTACGGGCAAGGCTCCAGCGTTTAATCTTTGCGCCAATAACTTTGCTTCATCAACAGTAAAATTTCCGGTTATAACGGCCTGCCCACCAACTATAGCTTCGTTTACCGTTGGTATACTTATTGGTGTTTTATCAAGAAAAATTCCAACAGGTTTGCCAACATTTCTTCGTGTAATTTCCTCAAACAATTTAGAACCTTCATCATTAAAATTCAACTGAACGTGTGGCTCATTTGTCTGTTGATTAAATGCCACAGCTGAGCTGGCTAATTGTTTACCCGAAAGAGCAGTATTTAACCAACCTTCATTCGCATCGCGCGGTACTAAGTCCTGAGCGGTCAAAACCCTAAACAAAATATGTCTAGCTCTAACTTCTTGCTTGCCAGTATCATTTTTTTTATCTTCTTGTCGTTGAATTAAATGATAGCCGAATTGCGTTTTAACTGGTTCTGATGTTGTTTGTCCATTAGACAATTTATCAAAAAGTACATCACCAAACTCCGGCACAATGGAATCTCGTGTTACAAACCCAATATCACCACCTTTAGTTTTGGAACCGGGATCCTCGGACAATTCGCTGGCAAGTTTTTCAAAGCTTTCTCCAGCCTTAAGTCGCCTAAGAGCATTTTTTGCGTTCGCCAAGGCAATTTTTTCTGATGTTGATATTTTTGCCTGCTGTTCTGGAGTTAGCTGTGGCGGTTGACCAGCATTTGGATCTTGTTCTTTAAATTCAAGCAATGGTGTTTCACCAATTTGTTTAATAGCATCATTAACATTGTCTATGCCGGCTAGTTCAACCAATACTCTCCATTGGTCACCGGATTTGTCTGTTTGAATAACTGGTTCGGCAACACCAAACGCATTAACACGTCTTTCAATTACATCTCTAACACCTTCAAGCGCAGCGGATCGTTCGGCGTCAGGAATTTTACTTGTATCAGCATCGTACAAAAGTTGAGTTCCCCCAACCAAATCAAGACCAAGGTGAAAAGATTTAACCGGATATTTTGGTAACTGAATTTTATATTTACTGATTTGAGGATTAATTTTATCTGTTAGATCGTTATAAAAATTTGGATAATCCAACAAACCAGTAAATACCGCTAACAATATAATCGAAAAGAGCACCCATCTTATGCGTCCTCTTTTAGTTTGAAATGTGGCCCTAAGCCATAAAAATGGCATTTTTAAGAATCGGCCGAACAAAATAACACCCGCGCCTATTATCTCCAATAACTTGGCAAACGGCTTTGTTAGTATGGTTAACACTTTCTTTAGTTTTTTGCGTAATTCCTGCAGAAATTTGAAGTTATATAAAAACCCCAAAGGGGTAAATCAACAATCAGTTAATATTAACAAAAATTGCTTATTAATCAAGGGCTTTAATGAAAATGGTAATTAAAAGTTAATAATGGGTAAATCTTCTGTTTCCGACAATTCTTTTTCAAGTATATTTTCCTTCTCATCATAAAGAAATCTTCCAATAAATTTTTTGTCCTTTAAAAATACTGGCATCCAATATTGGTCGTCTGGCCACATCTTATCAATAGGAATTTCATTTACATTAAACCATTGAGGCTTCATTTCTTCGGTCTCAATGGGTTCACCTGAAAAATTTTCCGCCTTAAAAAAATGAACCTGCAAAATTTCTTTCCTACCTTTAAATTCAAAATCCAATACTCCAACTTTACTTAAATGTTCCACTTCAATGCCCGCTTCTTCTAATAGTTCTCTTTTGGCCGCGACTTCAATGATTTCGTTCGGTAATACTTTACCCCCAAACCCATTCCACTTGCCCTCTCCAAAACCGCGTTTTTTCATCCCCAATAAAATTTTTGGATGTTTATAAATTATACAAGTCGTCATCAACTTTTTCATAATTTATTGAGTTCTATTAAATCGCTTTAAACAAATTATGTTCTTCGAGGTGTATTAAAGCGGTGCGCAGTGATTGTTTGGTATATTCTTTTCTGGTCATTCGTCCTTTGGTCAAAATTCCAACCGCGCCTTCTTCTGACTTAATATTAGGGTCATTAGTTAACCCTGCTTTATTTATAGCTTCACTCATACTAAGACCTTCTTTAATAATAAAATCTGTAACGCGTTTATCTGGAAATTCCCAAGCGGAAGATAAACCCAAGTGATACTCAGAACCGTCAAAAATTGCACACGCACCAAAATCCATATATCCGCTCTTGGTATAAGGCACTGGCATTAAACCAGACTCCAAACCAATGCTATAATCACAATTAATAAATACGGCTTTGGCGCGATTCATGGCACCGACTAAAGTTTCATCAAGCGACATTGGTTGATTGGAGACTCCGGATTCCGCCGAGGCTTCAATAACTTCCGCCCCAGACAATACTGGATACTCTTTAATTATTTCTTTAACCGCATCCAACTTTGCCTTATTTGTTGAACCAACAATAATTTTCATAATAATTTATCGGCAAAGACTAATTATTATTTTTTGATCTTTACCTTCGATAATAACTTTAGCAACTTACTACTAAATACCGCCATCGTAATATTGTTTATATTTTTTTCTTCCAAACGTGTGGAAGTAATTTATCTGCATCCACTATTTCAGTTTCGGAAATTATTATTTTAGCTTGAGGGCAATAAACAACATAAAGTTCCCGACATAAACCACAGGGAGGATATATTTCAAAATTTCCATTCTCGTATCTCTTAACCGCTACAACCATTTCAATATCGTTGTCTCCTTCTGAAAAAGCGGTGCTTATGGCAGACCACTCTGAACAAATATCAACTTTTTGAGAATTTACAGAGATCCCCACATATATTTTACCTGATTTAGTTTTAACCGCCGCCCCAACAGAATGATAATCTTTTTTATATCTTTTCTCTATTATTTCCTTAGCTTTTTGGATGAGCTCTTGCATATTACCTTCGATAACTACGAAACGTCATTACCATGACATTTCTTGTACTTTTTTCCGAAACCGTCCCCCGCCATTCCGGAAAACGGAATTTTGAGAGACTCCGCTTCGTTAATATATGATTTAAATATTTTTCCCATGGCAATGTTTGTACTTAATCGCACTACCGTCTGCTTTAACCGCTCCGCATGGGCAGGGTTCGTTTCGGCCAATTTTTTCTTTATGAATAGTTTCGCTTGAAGTAACTGCGGAAGCACCAGTACCCAATGCCGAACTATCTTGCCTTTCGGACATAGTTTTGGCGGCTCCGGCCAATGTAACATTTTTCCTTTGCATTAAGGTCGGCGCCGCTTGCGTGGCCGCTCCAACCTTAAAAATCGTATAAACAATTTGCTTTCTAACCAGATCCAACAATTCCGTAAATAACTTATATGCTTCACGTTTATACTCAACCAATGGATCGCGTTGGCCATAACCACGAAGCCCAATACCTTGGCGCAAGTGATCCATTGCTTCTAGATGCTCAATCCAAAGAGTATCAATCGCGCGGAGTAATAGAGCTTTTTCAACATTTAAAAAAGCTTTGTCGTCTTTTATGCTGTCGTTTACTTTTTTTCTTAACTCACCATAAGTAGAACCAATTTCAGTCAAAATTGCGTCTATAATTTTTGTTCGCGCCTCAACATTAACTTCTTTATGTTCGTTTATTCCGTCAACCGATTTAATGGTAGCTTCTGTGGTTGCCGAGACTGGATATATGGTTTTTAACACTTCAATAATTTCTTTAATATTCCAATCGCCGGCTTCTCCGCCTTGAGTATGAAAAGCCACCACCGACTCAATTTCGTCTTCAATCATTTCTAAAATTTCTTCTTGTAATACGTCATCTGTTTGTTTAAGACTAGCATCGAATTTTTCAAGCACACGATAACGTTGACGATAAATTGTTTCACGGTGCTTGTTTATAACATCATCATAATCAACCAAATGTTTTCTAATATCAAAGTTGTGTCCTTCTACTCGACGTTGAGCTGATTCCAAAGATTTTGAAACCATTTTATTTTCTATCGGCATATCGTCTGGAACACCTAGTCGCTCCATCATATTTTTTATTCGATCCGAACTGAAAATTCTCATTAAATCATCTTCCAAAGAAACATAAAATTGCGAAGAACCAGTATCACCCTGACGGCCAGATCGACCGCGCAACTGGTTGTCGATTCGCCTAGATTCATGACGCTCTGTGCCAATAACATGCAGACCGCCAAGCTCCACTATTTTTTTATGTTCTTCTTCCCAATGCGCTAAAACATCGGGATCGGCTTCCGCTTCTTCTTTACTTGGCTGGGTGCCGCCCAAAATTATGTCGACACCACGACCAGCCATATTTGTGGCCAAGGTTACCGCGCCAAACCTTCCGGCTTCGGCAATTATACTTGCTTCTTTTTCGTGATTTTTAGCATTCAATAAAGCATGAGGAACCCCCTCTTCTTCCAACATTTGACTTAAGGTTTCATTTTTTTCTATCGAAATTGTGCCAATTAAAACCGGTTGTCCTTTTTCGTGGCGGGTTTTAACTTCCTGCACTACAGCCAAAAATTTTCCATGTTCATTTTTATAAATTCGATCAGACAAATCTTTTCTAATCATCTGCTTGTTGGTTGGAATAACCACTACTTCCAAGCCATAAATTTTGTGGAATTCTTCGGCCTCTGTTTCGGCTGTTCCGGTCATACCGGATAGTTTATGATACAAACGGAAATAATTTTGAAAAGTAACCGTGGCTAAAGTTTGACTTTCGCGCTGTATCTCTACGCCTTCTTTGGCTTCAATTGCCTGATGCAGACCTTCAGAATAACGACGACCTTGCATTAAACGACCCGTAAATTCGTCGACAATTATTATTTCGCCGTCTTTAATAACATAATCTCGATCTTTTTTATACAATCGTTCAGCGCGCAAAGCTTGTTCAATATGATGCACATTTGATAATTCGCCACCGGCATATAAATTATCGACACCCAACCATTTTTCTAGCTTCGTAATACCTGATTCCGACAAAGTAGCCGCTCGCATTTTTTCGTCAACATTGTCGTCAACGTTTGGCTCAAGCCGTCTAATTAACTCCGCAAAACGATAATATAGTTGGTTTGATTCTTCGGCCGGCGCAGAAATAATTAAGGGGGTCCTCGCTTCGTCAATTAAAATACTATCGACTTCGTCGACAATGGCAAAGTGTAGTTCGCGCTGAACCATATCTTCACGACGAGCCACCATATTGTCGCGCAAATAATCGAAACCAAACTCATTATTGGTTCCATATGTAATATCGCAAGCATATGCCTCACGACGAGACACTGGCTCCAGTGCTCGTGTTTCCGGATTATATTTAAACGCTGACTCGTGTTGGATGCTACCCACTGTAATGTCCAAAGCGGAATATACAGCTCCCATCCACTGACATTGAAACTTTGCCAAATAATCGTTAACGGTAATAAGATGAGCCCCCCTGCCCTCAAGGGCGTTTAAATACAAAGGTGCGGTAGCGGTCAAAGTTTTTCCTTCACCAGTTTTCATTTCGGCAATTTGTCCCCGATGAAGAACAATTCCACCGATTAATTGAACATCAAAGTTTCTTTGATTTAAATTTCTGCGAGCGGCCTCACGAACAACCGCAAAAGCTTCTGGTAATAAGTCATCTAATAACTCACCATCAACCAACCTTTGTTTAAACTCTTGCGTTTTGGCCTTTAGTTGGTCTGCGCTAAGTAATTTAATTTGTTCCTCATGTCCGTTAATTTTATCCAGCCTTAATCTAACGTCCTTTAAAACGCGAGCGTTTGGATCCCCAAAAATTTTTTTCAAAATGTTCACGTCTGTTTGCAACTTTAATTTATTATGCTGTTAAAATAAAAATTTTAAAGTTCGCTCGACAGTTGTCTGCGTTTTTTGGAAATTTTTTTGTCTTTAAATTTTCTTAATTCCATTTTTAATTCGTCCCGCAATTTATCAATGGTGGCATACAAATCATCGCCAAACGATTCGGCGCGAAAAAAATGTTTAGGCACAGTAATATTTGCTTCGGCACGAAACAGGTTTTCACCGTTTTGGTGATGCTTACTTGTTAACTCAAGCTCAATATTTACCTTTTGAATATTACCAACAAATTTTTCCAAACCATCAATCTTGCCTTCGACGTAACTTTTAATAGGTGCCGTTAGCGTTATGTTTGTTCCTTTGATAATTATTTTCATATTTATTATTAATTAAACGTTGATTTTAGATACTAACACGACAAAATAGTTAAAGCAATAATCAAGATTTATTGCAATTTTAAATTTTTAAACCCCACAAAAATAGGCTCTGGCTCCAATTTTACTCCGAATACGTCTATTACGCGACTCTGTATCTCCTCAGCAAAATTAATTACTTCCTCCGCTGTTGCCCCTCCGTTATTTACTATAGCTAAAACATGGTGGTCGGAAATGCGAACATTTCCTTTGGTGTACCCTTTTTTTATTCCAGCTTTCTCTATTAACCAAGCGGCAGAAAATTTGGTTGAATTTTCTGTGTTCCAATGAGGAATTTTATCTTTTAAAATGCCTAATTTAATCGTTCGCTTAAAAATTAAATCCGCCACATTTTTTTTGACAACCGGATTAAGAAAAAAAGACCCAACGCTTCGACTATTAGAATCTTTTGGATTAATAAGCATCGATTTATCTTTTCTAAGTTTTAAAACAATGTTTCGCACGTCTTTTAGCGTAGGTTCAACTACTAAGTTCTCGCTTAATATTGCGGATACTTGCTCGTGAAACATACTTCCGACTTTGTATGGTCTTAACAATAACTCGATACGAGTCACAATATATTTATTTTTCCATTTTGTTTTAAAATTACTTGTCCGATAAGCGAACCCACATTCGTTGGCTGTAAAACAAACTTCGGAAGCCGAAACTATATCAATGGCATAAACTTTATTTACCACACCGCTTATCTCCTGACCGTAAGCTCCGATATTTTGTATCGGTACGGCGCCGACAAAACCCGGAACACCACTTAAGCACTCAATACCGGATAAATTATGAGTAGTGGCGACTTTAACAGCCTTGTCCCAAATAACACCCGCGTCTGCAATTAATAAAGATTCATTGTCGTTTAACTTTTGAACAAAAATTTTATTGCCCATATACCTTACTACCAAACCTCGAAAACCTTCGTCGGAAATTACCACATTGCTTCCCCCGCCGATAACAAAAACATCAATTTTATTTTGTTTAGCCAAACTTAAAATTTCTCTTAAATCTTCAAGTGTAGTTGCAGTAAAAAAATAATCTGCTCGTCCACCAATACCCAGTGTTGAATAAGTCGACAATGGCTCATTCAATAAAATTCTATTTTCAAACTTTGTTTTATTAAAAATATTCATTTGATGAGTTCCGAAGCTATATGCCAAATATCACCCGCACCCATAGTTATAAGTAAATCGTTTGTTTTTAATTCTCGTTTAAAATAACTAATAATTTCATTTTGGCTAGCCCCCACTTTGGCCAAATTTGGAACAAGTTTATTAATTTTATCAGCCAAATCTTGGCTAGTAATGTTCCCTGTTTGTTCTCGGGCCGACGAATAAATCGGTGTCAACACCACCTCATCGGCGCCTGATAAAGCCTTGGCGAACTCATCCAAAAACTTTTCCGTACGGCTAAAAGTGTGGGGCTGAAAAATTAACCTTATGCGTCTAGTTGAATAACCGCGACGTAGCGATTGTAGTGTGGCTTTAATTTCTGTCGGATGATGAGCATAGTCATCAATAATAATAGCGCCATTAACTTCTCCATATTTTTCCAAACGTCTAGATGCGCCACTGTAATGCAATAATGATTTTTGAATTTTTTCATAGGTTACACCTGCTCGCACAGCCACAATCATCGCCGCCACCGCATTCAAAGCATAGTGCTCGCCCGGAAAAGGTATTTTAAATTCACCAAATTTTTGTTTTTTATTAAAAACCGTAAACACGGTTTCTCCATCCGCAATTTTAATATCCAATAATTGCCAGTCGCAATTCTCCTCAAGACCATAAGTAACAACAGGGGCTTTTGCGACTTCTTTAAATTTATTAACTAAACGGTCATTGCCTCTAGTAACTAAAATACCGTCCTCTGGCAATTTTTTGACAAAATCCAAAAAAGCTTCGTCGTAGCTGGTTTGATCTTTAAAAAAATCAGGATGATCGTAATCAACATTGGTAACTATTAAATTGTTTGGATTATAATATTGAAATTTATTTTGGTACTCGTCGGCTTCTAAAACAAACCACCGGCCTCGGCCCGGACGAGCGTTTCGACCCCAGGACGTAACCGGCGCGCCGACTAAAGCGGTAGGATCGCAACCGCCCTCTTCCAACATCTGGGATAATAAAATCGTCACCGTTGTTTTTCCGTGTGTTCCCGCTACCGCCACCCGTTCGTCAAAAAGAGAAAATAATAAACCGACGGTTTCAGGATAACTCCACTCGGATAAACTTAGTTCACGAGCGGTCACGCGCTCAATATTGTCCGGACCATAAACCGTGGAATAAATAACAACATCAACATTGGCACCGATATGACCGGCATCAAATCCTTCCGCCACGGTAATATCAAGATTTTTCAAAACCTTATCCGTCGGAAAAATTTCCATAGTATCCGAACCGGAGACATCATACCCTTGAGCCTTAAGCAATTCAGCCAAGGCCGTCATGCCTACACCTTTAATGCCAACCAAATGAAGCCGAGCGGGTGGATCTGGAAATTGTCGTAAATTATTCATAACGAGAAACTAATAATTGTTGAATTTTTTCAAGAAAAATTTCGGTGCCGTCGAGAATAAAATTATGTAGCCTTAAACCCATGGCTTCACTTTCGTTTTTAATGCTAAGTATTTTTTTTATACTCTCATTTAAAATACCTGACGTAAGATTTTTTTGATCTATAACAATCGCCACCTCATTTTTTCGCAATAAATCCGCATTCTTTTCTTGATGAGAATCAGGAATAGGAATTACAATGATAGACTTTTTTAAAGCCGCCAATTCTGACAACGTACCCATACCAGCTCGCGTTATAACCACGTCCGCTAAGGAGTACAAATCGGCTAAATCTTCCGCAACTAATTCGGTCGAATAATACAAATTAGATTTTTGAGAAACGACTTGTTTACCTTTACCGGTAATATGAACAACTGATGCGTATTTATTAATTTCAGGTAATTCCTCAATAATAATTTTATTCAGCGACAATGCTCCGGTTCCCCCACCTGTCACTAAAATAACCGGCATATCTTTAGATAAACCATATTTACTGTACAAGTTTCCTTTATGACCGCCGTAAATAGATGGTCTGATAAGATTACCAATGGTTACCGCCCCTGGTTTACTCCAAACACTAGTTCTAAAAGTTACAATCGGTCTCATTAATTTATTCGCCAACCCATCTAAAACATCTTGTTCGTGAACAACAACAGGAATCCGAGCCAACCAACCCGCATACGCAAGTGGTACACTAACAAAACCACCAGCAGATAAAATAAGATGCGGGCGAAGACGAATCAAAAAAAATAATGCTTGTAAAAAACCAAAAATAACAAATAACGGAGCAAATAAATTTTGCCAACTAAAATATCTTCGCCATTTCCCGCTGATTAAATAAAAATAGGGTATCCCCGCACTTTTGACTAAGTATTGCTCTGGTCCATTTTTGGTACCAATCCAGCTAAATTGATAATTAAGATTTTGAAGTTTTGCCGTTTCAGCTACAGCCAATAATGGCGTAACAGGACCAAGGGTTCCCCCGCCGGATAATAAAATACGATATTTCATAAACTAAGTTTCTTCAGTAAATCTAGAAATATTCATTACTATTCCCACCGCCGACAGCGAAATAGCCAAAGCTGTACCACCGTAACTAACGAACGGCAAAGGTACGCCAGTTAACGGCAAAAGTCCAATCATTGCGGAAATATTTATTAACGATTGGCCAATAAACCAAACAGCAATCCCGGAAACCATATATTTAGAAAAATCATCTGGCGCTTTTTTGGCAATTTTCATACACCGGAAAAAAATATAAAGCAGTAATATAATAAAAAGTGCGGAAATAATAAAGCCTAACTCTTCTCCTATAATTGCAAATATTGAGTCACCAGATGCTTCTGGCAGATACTGAAACTTAGCTCTCGAGTGACCAAATCCCTTACCCCAAAAACCGCCGGAACCAATCGCCATAAAAGCTTGATTAATATGATAACCCATCCCTAGTGGATCCAATTCTGGTTTTAAGAAAATTTGAATACGTTGAATTCGATACGGCGCGACCGCAATTAAACCAGCAACAGCTACTAACCCGCCGGTTATCATTAGATATATATATTTTAATGGCGCCCCTGCTAAAAAATAGACTGAAAATGCGATTAGGCCAAAAATCATTGTTGTTCCTAAATCTGGTTCGGCCATTATTAAACCTGCCACAATTCCCGTCAAAACAACAAACGGCACTAAACCTTTTCGTAAATCCGAAAGTTCCCGCGAATGTTCGCTCAACCACGCAGACAAATATATTATAAAAGCAAGCTTGGCAATTTCGCTTGGTTGAAAAGTATTTCCACCAATGGCAATCCATCGTCGCGCGCCACCAACGGAAACACCGATGCTTGGAAATAATACCAACACAAGAAATAATAAAATGACCGCAAAAATAGACAAAGAAAAACGTTTAAATAATTTATAATCAATTTTCATAAAAAAGAGCAATCCAATAACTCCTGGGAAAACCCCTAAAATAATTTGCTTTTTTAAATAAAAATATGAATCTCCAAGACGACTAAAAGCTGTTGCCGCACTCGACGAAGACAACATAAAAAGTCCAAAAATAAGTAGCACTCCAAAAGCGCTTAATAATCGATAATCGATATTACATACTCTTCGCATAATACGGTTGGTTATATAACTACCAAACGACCACTCGATCAATTAAAAATAAAGCCAATCCAAGCATCGTCATAACGCCAGTAATTACCCAAAACCTCATTACAATTTTTGGCTCTGGCCAACCACCGGCTTCTAGATGATGGTGAAACGGTGTTGAAATAAAAACTTTTCTCCCAAAAACTTTTTTTGATACGACCTGCACAATAACCGATGCAGACTCTATGACTAATAAAAAACCAAAAACAGGCAAAAGCAAGGCGGTATTTGTTAGCATTGCGAGTACTCCTAAAACAACACCCAAAGACATGGCTCCTGTATCGCCCATAATAAATCTCGCCGGATATATATTAAACCAAAGAAACGCCAACAGCGATCCGAGTAAAACAGTAATAAATGCAGCCATATCATACTTTCCTTGAGAAAAACTAATGACAGCATAGGCGGCAAAAATTATTAACAACACCCCACCGGCGAGACCATCTAATCCGTCGATTTCGTTCACGGAAAAAGCTGTCGCCACTAAAATAAAAAAGAAAACCAAAACATACCACCAACCAATAGTCAGATCACCAAACAATGGCAAATGAATTGAGTCCCATCCTAATTTATAATGAAACCACCATGCGCCTACCGCGGCGATAATGGCGTACAAAACTAAGCGGTGTCTAACCCGCAAACCGCCCGTTTTGGCACCTATTCCCGAAACATTCAAAACATCATCAACGAAACCAACTAGAGCGGCGGCCACTAATGCACCCAATGGCAACCACGTTTCAGCTCGAGTAAGAAAATTTAATGACCCAAACAGGTTAGGACGCCACCACGCTAAACCCCAAAAAAATATAGTGACAACGAGTGTCGTAATCCAAACCAAAAGTCCACCCATAGTCGGCGTTCCTTGTTTGTGCCGATGAAGATCGGAATACACGGGCGTTTCTCCTGTGTCTCTAACACGCTTACCAACGTGAAAATGATAAAGAAAAAAAGTTAGTAACGGTGTCCAAGCCATAGCTAAAGCAAAAGACAACACAACCAAAAGAAGCATTCTTAAAACGGCAAATAGCGACACTGTATCCATAATTTATTTATACATTCAAATAAATAGACAATACGCTCGCTAATACTATTATTGACAAAACAACTACCGTGCCCAAGCTAATAAATCGACTCATCTCTTTATCTATTTTCCAAATAAAATAAGCAACCAGAATATTAATTACGATTAAAGATAACCCCACAATTGGCAAAACAAAAGAAAGCTTCCAACTGTCAATTAAATCTATACCAAAATAAACATTGTAGTGAAGAGGTATAAAATCACCACGTGGTAAAAAAAAACCTAAAATTAACCCCGTAACTATACACAATAAAAAGGCGGGACCATATGTGTGCTGATTCCACCGATCGCGCAAAAATGCGCCAAATAACAAAAAATCATTATCTCCCATAAAGCTATCTTAGCACACTACGAACAGATAATAAATCCTTAAATAAAACACAAAAAACTAAACGATCATTAGGATTCTCTAATGAATATTTTTATTGTATAATTTACAACGGTTTTCGTTTAGTCATATGATGTATTTATTTATATAATACAGCTACTTTAAGCAGAATGAAAAATTATAAAAACCGTTTCATATTCCAAGATATTGCTATTATTTTTTTAAGCATTCTCTTGGCAATTGTTTTAATTAAAACGCATTCTGTTGAAAAAATTTTGGGCTTTACGGAGTTTAATTTTTTAAGTAGCTTCATTGCCGGCATATTTTTTACCTCCATCTTTACTGCCGCCCCGTCTATTGTAACCTTGGGAGAAATATCTTTAGTCAGTCCGATATTATTAGTGGCTTTTTGGGGTGCCCTTGGTTCAGTAGTCGGAGATTTAATAATTTTTAAATTTACGCGCGACAGACTTTCTCGACATATCACAACAATGATAAACGAAAAGGTCGGCAAAAGAAGACTCAAAACATTATTTAAACAAAAATTATTCCGTTGGATTACTTTTACAGTAGGGGTATTTATTATCGCCTCTCCTTTACCCGACGAACTAGGTGTAACACTGCTGGGTTTTTCAAAAGTTAATTCCTCTTTGTTCGTTGCTCTTTCTTTTATTTTTAATTTTATAGGAATTGTGCTGATAGGCAGTGTGGCTAATATTTTACAAACAACTTATGGTTTTATCCCTAAAATTTAATGACTTTAAGAAATTTGTTATTTCTTTGGATAAAAATAAAAAAGATGCTATAATCAAACTATGTTTAACGATAAACAGCTAACGAAGATTTTAAAAAATACTAAAGTCTTCGCGCCTGCCGAAATAAAAAAATTCACCGACGAAGCTGACAAAAAAAATATACCCCTTGAAGCGTATCTTTTTGAAAAAAGATTAGTTTCCGAAGACAGTCTATACGAATCGGCCGCATCAATTTATAAAATGCCTTTTGTTAGATTAAGCAATAAACCGATTCGTAAAGATGTTCTTTTTTTAATTCCCGAACCGCTGGCAAGGCACTATCAATTAATTGCCTACGATACCGAGGGAGATAAAATTATTAAAATTGTTACAACTGACCCGGAAAACTTGCAAGCCTTTGAATTCGTCCAGAAAAAAACAAACAAAAAACTTGATATTTCGTTAACCACACCGGGCGAATATCAGGAATTAATGAAGCAATACCACAAAACCCTTCAAGCTGAATTTAAGGATATAACCGGCAAGACGGAAATAAAAGAAACAATTAATACCAATGGAGATAGTAAAGACTTAAAAGAATTAGCCGAAGATTTGCCAGTAGTTAGGGTGGTTGACACGATTCTTGAGTACGCAATTTTTGAAGGAGCGTCAGACATTCATATTGAACCAGAAGAACAAGAATTAAATGTCAGATACAGAGTAGATGGTGTCTTAAAAAATGTAATGTCTTTGCCGAAATCTATTCAGCCGGGAGTTATTGCTCGTATCAAAGTTTTATCTAACCTAAAACTCGACGAGCACAGAATGCCTCAAGATGGTCGTTTTAAAATTCAAACAACAGAATATAAGGTTGCTTTCCGTGTCTCCATACTGCCAATTTTTGACGGAGAAAAAGCCGTTCTCCGATTACTGGACGAAGGAGCGCAAATTTTAACCTTGCCTCAACTTGGAATGCAACCAAAGCCGTTGGAAATTCTCAAAAAAAATATTGCCAAACCGCACGGCATGATTCTAGTAACTGGTCCTACTGGCTCCGGAAAAACCACAACCCTATACACTATTCTAGGAGTACTAAACAAGCCCGGTGTAAACATCTCTACAATTGAAGACCCAATTGAATACAAAATGACCCATGTTAACCAAAGCCAAGTAAATCCAAAAATTGGCTATACATTTGCTATGGGTCTAAGGGCGCTTCTTCGTCAAGACCCAAATATTATCATGGTCGGAGAAATTCGAGACAACGAAACCGCCGAAATTGCCGTAAACGCCGCAATGACGGGGCATTTACTTTTATCTACCTTGCACACCAATGATGCGGTTACAGCAATACCCCGCCTTTTTGATATGAGCATTCCACCATTTTTGGTCGCTTCAACAACCAACATGGTTATGGCTCAACGTTTGGTCAGAAAAATTTGTCCGCATTGCATTGTCAGTTATCCTTTAGAAAAAGAGGTTCTGGAGCAATTACGAGTACAATTTGATTTGGAAAAAATTCTCGATACCCTAATTAAAACCGGTAGCGTCAGTAAAGACACTAAAACATTCGACAAAATACTGTTCTATCGTGGTAAAGGTTGTAAACAATGCAGTGACGAAGGTTATAAGGGCAGAATAGGTATTTATGAAGTACTCGATTCAACCAAAGAAGTTAATGAAGCAATTTTACGAAAAGCCAGCCGAGAAGAATTAATAAAAATAAGCCGAGATCAAGGCATGATGACTATGCTTGAAGATGGCTTTTTAAAAGCCAAAGCCGGTATTACATCAATTGAAGAAGTGTTGCGTGTAACACAAGAATAAAATGGAAACTTCACCTGTGAAAAAAAAGTTTCAGTTTAATATATCATTCGGAAAAATAAAAACTACCCAAAAACTTTTTTTAATTCAGCAAATGCAAATAATGGTTAAAGCCGGAGTACCTTTAACCAACACGCTGGAAACACTTATTGAGCAAACAAAACCGTCTAAAATGAGAACGGTTCTGGTCGAAATGAAAGAATCAATCGAAAAAGGAACCCCGTTGTCCGACGCAATGCGTCCTTACGAAAAAGATTTTGGCGAACTGGTTATTAACATGATTGCCGCCGGAGAAGCTAGTGGACGACTTGATGAAGTTTTGCAACAAGTTTATTTGCAATTAAAAAAGGACCACGAAATTATGGCCAAAGTGCGCGGTGCTTTAACTTATCCGGCAATTGTAGTTATGGCCATGTTTGGTATTGGAACTTTTATGATTATTTTTGTTATTCCCAAATTAACCAGTCTTTTTAAAGAGGTTAATGCGGAACTACCGTTGCCAACAAAAATTCTTATTCTAATAAGCGATTTTATTACGCAACACGGAATTATTGCGTTTGTCGGTACCGTATCTTTTATTGGACTATTCGTATGGACCATTCGCACCTCAAAGGGTAAATATTTATGGCATTCCCTTCTTTTAAAAATGCCGGTAGTCGGCAGTATTATTCGAAAAGTAAACGTCGCCAGATTTGCTCGAACCGTAAGCTCGTTTCTTAAAACCGACATCCCGATCGTTAAAACATTGCAAACCACATCAAGAGTTTTGGGTAATGTTCATTATAAAAAAGCTCTAGTCTCCGCTTCTGAAGAAGTTATAAAAGGAATAACATTAGAAAAAGCGCTTTCCCCATATGCTCATCTATTTAATCCGACCATATTACAAATGATACGAGTGGGCGAGGAGTCTGGCTCTCTAGATGAAATGTTGGCCGAGGCGGCAAGCTTTTATGAAGCTGAAGTAGAACAAACAATGAATACCCTCCCCTCTTTGCTTGAGCCAATTTTAATGCTTATGCTGGGAGTTGGTGTGGGAGGAATGGCGGTAGCAATTATTATGCCTCTATATTCGCTCACCCAGTCGTTCTAAACAATATGAATATTTCTTTGCCGTCATCGCCAATTTTAAAAAAATTACAATCAATGTCGAATACGCCACCGCAAGCATTCGGCCTTGATATATCTGACGATTCAATTAAAATTGCTCAATTTAGAAAACGAGGAGCAAATGTTATCATTGACGTTTTAATAAGCGCCAATCTACCTAAAGACACTATAATTAACGGAGAAATTAAACAACCGGATATACTAACAAATTCAATAAAAGAAACAATAGAACCTTACAAAAAAATTCTAAGCAAAGGTGTAATCGCCTCATTGCCTGAACCAAAAACTTTTATTGAAGTTATAACCATACCCAAAAAAGAAGACGTTTTATTTGCCGCCGCTCTTACCGAAGCAATACCTGAATACGTCCCATTTTTGATAGACGAAATTTATTTCGATACCAAACTTATTGAAGAAAATGATAAAGCATGGAAAGTTGTAATTGGTGCCGCACCTAAATACACTGTCGATGATTATTTATTGGCAATTGATAAGGCTGGACTTATACCAATGGTTCTCGATATCGAAGCTACTAGTATTGCCAATAGTGTTATTCCAAACACAGAAACCACCCCAAAAACAAGAGCCATTATCGATTTAGGACAAAGACGAGCAAGTTTAATAGTGCATGATTTTGGAACTGTTCAATTTACCATGAGTTTACCAATTGCGAGTGAAACTATAACGGAAAGTATTGCTTCCGGCTTGGATTTAACTAAACAGCAGGCAGAAAAAACAAAACTTATGTGCGGACTGCATCCTGAAAAATGCGAAGGTATCCTTCGCCAAATACTCGAAGATATGGTTAATAAATTAGTGGATCGAATTCAAGATGGCAGAAAATACTATTTAAATCATTTTCAACAAAATCGTGACATTGAAGAAATAATACTTTGCGGGGGTGGAGCGCATCTTCTTTCCTTAGATAAGGTTCTAAGCGACACACTATCGCTACCGACCCGAACAGGAAATATGTGGCAAAATATTAAAGTACGGAATGTAGAAAAAATTGATTCTGAATTACGTTTCGCTACTGTGACCGGATTAGCTATTCGAGCACTTAATCATAACAACGATTTATGATGATTACGCTTAATTTAATACCGGAAATACATAAAGATAAATATCGTTTGATACGAGTTTATCAAATGTTAAAAACTATGGTTATGGTTATTACTATTTATACAATAGTTGTCGCCATAATTATTTTAATGGCTCGATTTATCTTACAATTACAGTTTACTAAAATTATCAACGAAACCACACTTGTTACTCAAGAAAACCACGCGATTGAAGAAAAAATAACTAAATTAAACAAGGAAATAAGCATCGCTTCTTCGATTAAATCACAAATACTTCCTTGGCCCGAATTTTTGGAAAGTTTTTCATCCGCCGTTCCAGATAACGTTATAATAAAAACAATTTCATTTAGTCTTGAAAAAGGAGCGAATGTTACCGGCAACGCTGTCTCCAGAGATGATCTCCTTAAATTCCGAGATAATTTATTAACAAACCCCGCTATAAAAAATATTGAATTGCCCATTGGTGATCTTTTAACCAAAAACAATGTTGACTTTAATATGAAATTCACACTTGATTTATCTAAAGTTTCTGTCCCATAAAGCAATGTTTAAACGTCATTATATATTAATACTTGTCGTGACCTTAACCTTATTGGCTGTGCCTTTTGGTATAATTTGGCCAAACATTAAAGAAATCAAAAAAACATCACAAGCCATTTACTATGAATATGAATTCCTCGAAGAAAAAAATAGATTAGGCTTAAGTATTAAAAAGGCTATGAAAATTTACAACGATCTTGAACACTACGCGCCAGATTTAACGGCCCTCGCCCTATACCCCGGACAAGAGTTAAATTTTATTCAAGCCACGGAAGAATTAGCAACAAAAAATAATGTCACAACGAAACTTAATTTAGATATTAATAAAATAAAAAAAGGATCCCAGTATCATCAACTGCCATTTACTTTGTTTGTTACCGGTAATTTCCCTAACGTTATGAGTTATCTTGGCAGTATAAGAACAATGCCAATGGCAACAATTTTAACTGATATGAATATGTATACAAAAAATGAAAAAAAGTCCAACACAAATTATGTTGAATCTCAAATATCCGGTTTTGTGATCTGGCGGGGTGAAATTCCGCAACCACCGACAAAACCAAAAAAATAAACTACCACCATGAAACTACCCGCAAGTATCATAATTAAATACGGAAAAATCGGCGTTATCGCAGTAATGATTGTCATTTTGGGAATTCTGGGATGGTTTTTGAATAGTTACGTTTATGTACCCTTAACACAAGCCGTAGCCTTGGCCGAACTAAAAACGTATGTATCACTTGTTTCGGTTAATAAAACAGGCTTAGATAAATTAGTAGCCAAAATTACAAGAGATCGTGAACCTTCTCCACTTGATTGGAATAAAATAAGAAATCCTTTTGAAAATCCAGTACCTAAAAACAACGAAATAGCTACCCCGCCCGTAAATGAAATTATTCCTAAACAATAGGTATCCAAAACTGACCTTTTAAAAAACAACAGTGTCGGCAATAGCTTTAATGTTAATAAGAAAGAAAAACAACAAACTAACCGTGCCTAAAATAAATAATGCCTGATCAACTGGTCCTTTAACCTTAGACCGTAAAAATTTCGGAACAAGGGCGTATCTCTGTCTGTTGAATGGAAAAAAATATCCAACACCAGTATTCAACCCGTCAATCAAAATATGACTCGCGTATCCGATAGTAATCACAAGTGGTAATAACAAATTATATTGCCGTAAAAAAATAAAACTGAACACAAAAATAATAATGACTGATAATATTGAATGGAAAATTCCTCTGTGCTCAAATATTCCTGAATGTCTACCTTTAAATACGGACAGAAATTGACCAAACAGATAATGTATTTTAGCACTCGAAGCGTCAATATCGGGTAAAAGACCAGCTATTGCTCCCACCCCCGCTAAAAGAGCTGTATTTTGGTCTACAACGCCATACACAGAAGCAATCCATATAGCGTTTGCACCTATAACTGCATGAGTTAATCCGCTCATAAATTAAATAACCAATTTTATGTTAATTACTTTATACTAACATAAATAGCCATTATGAACATATTTTTATTGATAAAAATGTGAAAAACAATATAAATCACTCGTTACTCTTGACGTTTTGGTGCAATTTTAGTAATATCTACAGAACAAATACCTTTTACTAATTAATTTATGGCCCATAAAAAAGCAGGTGGTTCTACAGCCCTAGGCCGAGATTCTCAAGGTCAACGCCTTGGTGTTAAGGTTGGTCATGGCGACTTTGCCACCGCCGGTAGTATTATAGTTAGACAAAGAGGCACGCCTATTCGAGCTGGTAAAAACGTCAGTCGAGGCAACGATGACTCTCTATTCGCAATGATTTCCGGTATAGTTAAATTTACAACTCGTAAAATGAGGCGATTTACTGGAGATATTAAGACTGCTCGATACGTAAGCGTTTCACCAAAAGAATAAATATTTTTTATGCCAGATAGTGAAGCTAAATTTAAGGATGAAACAGCAAAAGATCTAGATCCGTTGAAAAAAGCGCAAAAAATTGTATTCGATCAATACATTGCTGAGCAAGATCCTAATATACCCGAAGAAAGAAGAATCTCCTACGCCCAAGAAGACTTATTAAATGGGACGCTTGATGATAGAGTTGAAGCAACTCGTTTAGATTTAATTCTAGATCACCTAGATGAAGCCGAAAAAGTGGCAGTAAATCAGTACGTATCTGAAATGGCTGGTTTTCATATTGATCCCGAATATTATTACAAAAACAATAAAGAAGGACTATTGAATGAGGCGTTGCAAAAATTAATGAACGGAGAATTTGATAAAACCATTGAAGCAATACGCGAAATGAATGAGCTTGATACGCAGGAACAAGAAGAGACAGATTCGTAAATAATAGTAGCACAAAAACACTCTCCATACGGAGAGTGTTTTTTATAAAACATATTATGCACCAAAATTATGAATAACATATTTTTAAACAGTTCAAAAATAAATATCTAATTCGCATACATCAAATACAACTTTCCGTCCGTAAAAAAGACGTCCCCAGAAAAATTGCTTCCAAGCTTTGGATTAACAAGTTGTTTTTGCTCAAAATTTGAAACTATACCTGTTCTTTGCAAATCATTTAATAAAAACTCACGTTCCGTATCAATGTCAGGATTAATCTTGTGTGTTACGCCCCACTTAAGCCCACTATCGAAACTGGCTGTTCCGACATAAATCATATCTCCTTTAATTGTCAAATAATTCGTTCTCCAAAAACGCGCATGATGCCTTTCGCTGACTTTATTTAATTGAGTTAATTTTTCAAAACCAAAATCATGCACTTTGGTATTCCAAAAATCAGGAGTCATTGGCGCCTCGACATAAGGTTGTTTCCAAAAAATAGCCTCTGTCATTTTGACCACTGAAGAAAAATTAACTTCATCAGCCAAAGACCAACCGGCTCGTTCAAACAAATCAATAAATTCTTGATTATTTCTGACAACAATAATAAAGCTTAACGGTTCTTGTTGGTCGCCAAATATTGTTTCAGTGTATTTCAATTGATCGTTGGTAAAAATAACAGACATATCATTAATAACCGTTTCGTTCGTTTCTTTAGGAAGAGTCAAAATAGGTGTTTTATAATTAAAAGCAAAAATTGCGTACAAGATTACTGAAAAAACAATCAAACCATAAGTTATTAAACGTTTTTTTGTATAAGACAGTAAAACATTAGTGGTGGTTGATTTTTTATACAGTAAATACTCCAAAAGACTTATTGCGATAATTAGCCAAATTGTACCCACCAAGTACCCACCCCAAACATCGCTCATATAATGAACACCCAGATATAATCGACTAAAACCGATTAAAGCAATCAAAATAAAACCAATGAAAAACGCATTTATTTTTTTATTCCATTGCTTCAAATTTTTTATCAGGGCATAGGTTATAAACCCATAAAAAGCAACGGCAATTGTGGCGTGACCGCTCGGAAAAGAAAAAGAATTTTCCGCATAAATAGCGACATCCGGACGTGCTCTATGAATGACAACTTTACCGACAAAAGCAAACAGTTCGCTCCCGACAATGCTCAATAAAAGTGGCGTAATATAAACTCGTTTTCCCCATATCCAAAAAATTATAATAACTACAACAGTAAAAATTAATACGATCTCCCACTTTCCTAATAACGATACCCAAAAGAAAAATCTAATAAGTTCGGGTGTCTGAAAAACCATCAACAAATTTTCCAGACGAATATCGGTCGATAAAATAACCTCCGAATTAATAATATCTTCGATGATTCCTCCAAAAAGAAAGAAAACATAAATCAAAGAAAATAAAAAAAAGGTTAAAGGCAAACCGTAAAAATTATTCTTATCGATTCGTTTTCCTATAAATTTAAAAATGGTCGGATACTTTTCGGTCAACTTTTGTACCTCATGATTTTCTTTTATGGCTTCCTTAACCGACAACCAAACGGAAAACAAAAAAGAAAAGAATCGCTTTCCTTTTTTAACAAAATAAACTTTTAAAATATAAACCAAAACAAACACTAAGAGAAAAATAATTAAAAAGAAACCGGCGCGTGTCAACCAAATTTGCGCTAAGCTTAAGGACTGCGCGAAAAAATATCCAGGCAAAGCCCAAGCAAGGCTCCAGCCAATCGACCCGAAAATATTCCATACCGCAAAAGGAACTCTTCTCATTCCAAATGTTCCGGCAATCAAAGGAATAACTTCTTTTAGGCTTGGAATAAAACGACCAATAAAAACACTCTTGGGTCCATGCTTTTCAAAAAATGCTTCTCCTGTTTTAAAATGTGATGGCTTAATAAACCAAAAACCTTTACTAAATATTTTTGAACCAAATCTTTTTCCTATATAATAATTAATATTGTCGCCAATAAATGCGCCTACAACCAAAAACCACAATAAGTCCCCAATATCAAAAAAACCATTACCGGCCAAAGCACCCATAAACAACACAATGCTTGATCCCGGTATTAACAACCCTATACCAATGGTCGTTTCAAGCAGCGCGGCAAAAAAAGCTATCCAATAGCCAATAGAATGAAAATGCTCGATGGCCGGTAATAATACTGCTATAAAATTCATTTTTATATTATACCCTATTTATTTTATTAATATTTTGTTGTAAGACTTTTGATATAATTTTTTCATAGAGAAAATAAATTTAAATATTTTCCCATTGTAGGTAAAAAATCTTCAGGATTATTTTGAAGTTTCTGTTTTAAATCACTTGGTGAAATCCATTTGACCTCCTCAATTTCATCTTTCTGAATAGTAAACTCATTAATACCTCTATCAATTTTTAAAATAAACCATTGGGTAAAATGATGATACTGACTCTTGGTTTCTATTTTTGGACCAATACTTGGTTTAATATTCTTAAGACCTAATTCTTCCTCCGCTTCTTTAACTATATTCTCTTCGTAGGTTTCCCCTTCTTCAACTGTTCCGGCAACAGCCGGACCCCATTTTCCCGGATGATTAATTTTAGTATGGTGGCGCCTAGTCAAAAGAATTTCTCCTTTAGAATTAGTAATCCATAATGCGGACACGCGATAAATGTCCTCTTTGGTTAAAAGACTTCTATCTTTGCACCCAATGGGTGTATCGCTATCGTCCACAATAATAACTTGATTAAGCTTCATATTATGTTTTGAATAATACTTCTTGCAAGTACATCGAATGGGGCAAAATAAAAATATGAACAAATAGCCAAACTAACGAAAGAAACATAGCGGGCCACACTAAAAACGACCATTTTTTTGCGACCAAATATCCAAAAAGAAGAATTAACGGATCTGCTATTAATCTATTCGGCCAAAATTCAACCCCCTGAAACCAATACTCAACAGCAGAGCCAATAAGTCCGGTTTCTAAATAATGCTCAAAGGTCTCCCAGAGATAAGCAAGAAAAAGAACGCCGGTTATAGCAAACCACCACGAATGATGATTATGGTCGTCCACATTTAATATTTTTTGAATTACTTGATGGTTTTTCTTTTTTACAGCCGAACCAATAGAAACACCACTGAACAAATGTTCAATTGACCATATGTCAAATATAGCCCCTGTCTTTAACCCAAATAGTATTTCCAGCATATATAATAAATTTATCTTTTTTCCATCAATAATTCGATAAAGTATAATCCAGCATTAGTCTTTTCTTTACTTGGATAACTTATGCTTTTATAAAAAACATCAAAACTACTAAATAATTTACAAAGCTCTTGTTCTGTGAATAATGAGATTTTAAATTTGATACCACATTAAAAATCTCTAACCGTTCAAAGTAATTTTTAATTTTTTTATAATATAATACAGAACTATAAAAGTTAAAACGAAAATAATAACGTAGTAAAAAGTATAAAATAAACCACAGCCAAAAAAGTATTGCCAAGGATTTAAATACTGAACCGTACATTCGTAAATAATTATTCCCTCACTTCTAAGAATGGCGTAAATAACACAAACGACAAAAGATAAAAATATTGATATTTTAATTGTTTTTACGTTTGCTCTTATGTAATCGCTCATTTCTTATATATTTTTTACTTTTATATTCTTTTTTGCCTTGCGTTTTTTGGCCGCTTCAATAAATGCTGTAAACAAGGGGTTCGGTGAAACGGGACGAGAAGTAAACTCGGGATGAAATTGAACTCCAACAAAAAATGGATGCTTAACTAACTCGATAATTTCAACCAATGTATTATCCGGAGAAGTGGCGGCTATGCGCATACCCCTTTTTTCGAATAATTCCCTGTATTTATTATTGAACTCATAACGGTGGCGATGACGCTCCACAATATTTCTTTTACCATAGGCCTTCCGACTAATAGAATCGGTCGTCAAAACAGCTGGGTAAGCGCCAAGTCTCATTGTCGCGCCGTAATCTTTTTGCTTCATTTTTTCAACCTGTTCAAGCATAATATGAATTATATTATTCTTTGAATTTTTGTTAGCTTCTTCGGTATTAGCATCGGCTATTTTACAAATATTTCTTGCGAACTCAATCGCGGCCACCTGCATACCCAAACAAAGACCAAAAAATGGAATATTATGTTCGCGCACATACTGAATAGCGCGAATTTTACCTTCTAACCCCCTTGTTCCAAAACCACCCGGAACAATAATACCATCAAATTCTTCTAACTCCTGTAGTTTACGTTTATCTTGTTCATAATTTTCAGCGTTCAACCAAACTATTTCCGGCTTCCTGTTGGCCTGCCAAGCGGCATGACGAATGGCTTCTATGACCGATATATATGAATCAGATAAGGTAAAATCTCCGGTGCCAAAATACTTACCAACAATACCTATTTTTACAGAAGTTTTAGCTCGTTTAATCTTACCAACAAGATCCTTCCATTCTTTCATGTCTCTCTTACGAGATTTTAAATTTAAAGCCTCGAGTAATTTATCGCTTAATTTTTCACGCTCAAAATTTACGGGTATTTCATAAATAGACTCAACGTCGGGTGCGGAAATGGCGTTATCTTCTTTAATACCACAAAATACCGCTAACCTTTTTCGACGCGGTTCATCAATTGGTTTTTCGGCTCGACACAAAATAAAATCCGGCTGTAAACCGGCGGAGTTTAGCGATCTCGAAGCATACTGTGTCGGTTTTGTTTTCATCTCACCAACTGAACGCGGTATAGGAAGGTAACTAACCAAAACCAAAGCAATATCCTTGGGATATTTTAACTTCATCATTCGAATCGCTTCAAGGAACAAAATGTTTTGGTACTCCCCTACTGTTCCGCCGATTTCTATAATTACAATGTCCGCCTTATTTTTTTTACCGGCAACTTGAATCCGCCGAATAATTTCATTAGGAATATCCGGCACCACTTCAACATCTTCTCCGGCGTATCCTAAATTTCGCTCCTTTTCGATAACTGTTTTATAAACTTGACCGGTTGTAATGTAATTATCTCTAGTGCTGGTTACACCGGTAAATCGTTCGTAATTTCCTAAATCCTGATCTGCCTCTATGCCGTCTTCTCCAACAAATACTTCACCATGCTCCGTCGGCCTAATCGTACCCGCGTCGATGTTTATATACATATCGCACTTAACGAGGGAAACCTTAAAACCGCAACCCTGAAGAATACGTCCGATAGACGCCGTTGACACACCCTTGCCAACACTCGACATTACTCCACCTGTAACAAAAATGTATTTCATAGATTATTAATTATAGACTACCGCGATATGTCCTCTCTGGCAACTTTTAAAAAAATCGATGATTTTCCAGCCGAACCAAAATCTAAAACAACCTCATAGTCGCCAACTTGTTTAATTGGACTGTATAAATGAAAATTTTCTTGATCTACCTTCATATCGCTCTTTAATAAAATACTTAATAATTCTTTTGTGCTAACAGACGAAAAAAGTGTACCATTTTCATTCGCTTTTTTCTTTATTTCAAACTTTAATCCGCCAATTTGTTTTTTTCTACGCAATAACTGTTTTTCGTCTTTAACTTTTCTTCTATCTTTTATCTGTTTGTTAACCTTTAAAGAATCAAGGGCTTCCTTTGTTGCTGGTATGACTAACCCTTGAGGCAATAAAAAATTTCTATAATAACCATCGGCGACATCATGAACAGAGTCGGCCAAACCTATTTTGGGGACGTTAGACTTAAGAATTACCCTCATACTATCTTAACAACTCAAGAGCTCTTATTAATTGAGGATCTTCACCCTCTTTAAGTTTTGTATAATCAACCGGCGCGACAATATCGGGCTCAATTCCTAATTTATTTATCGAACGACCCTTTGGTGTTAACCACTCCGCAACTGTTATTTTTACCGCCGATCCATCACTAAGTTGCTGTAATTCCTGCACAGAACCTTTTCCGAATGTTTTAGTGCCAATTAATGTTGCCAAACCATAGTCCTGTAAGGCTCCGGCAACAATTTCTGACGCGCTGGCGCTACCTTCGTTTACCAAAACGACTGTTTTAACTCCTTTTAACTTAGCCAAACCAGAAGCAGGATGTTCAATTTTTTTATCTCCTTTTGATTTTTCTATAACTACCGACCCGCTATCTACCCACTGACTCGAAATTGTAACAGCAGAGTCGAGAAAACCGCCGGGATTATTTCGCAGATCAAGAATTATCGCCCGTGCATTCTCCTTAAATAAACTTGCCACGGCTTTATCAAAACTGCCGACAGTATCTTCGTTGAAATGTGAAATCCTAATATAAGCAATATCTTTAACTTTGCTATTTGGAACCGACTTCATTTCAAAATTTACACTTTCAACGGTTATGGTGTCACGTGTTACTTTAACCAAAACTTCCTCATTATTTTTTCCTCTAGCTAACTTTAATGACACAATAGAACCCTTTGGACCACGAATTTTAGAAACAGCGTCCTCAAGAGTCATACCGCTCGTTTCGATGTCATCAATGGTCAAAATAGCGTCACCAGCAACAACCCCAGCCTTTTCAGCGGGTGTTCCGGGCAATGGAGCAATAACAACTATTTCATTGTCCCGAAGACCTATTTCCGCACCAATACCCTCAAAACTACCCGAAAGCTCCTGCGTAAAATCACTTGCCGTCTTTGGGTCAAAAAATACTGTATAAGGATCGTCAACACCGGCAACCAAACCTTTCAATGCGCCATAGAATAACTTTGGGTCAGAAATTGGTCTTTCGACATAATCTTTTTGTAACAAATCCCAAACTTCCCAAAAAATTCTGAAATCAACATCCTTAGATAAATACGTCGGTATGCTCGAACCACGATTTTTAATTTTTCCGTTTTCGGTTGCGGTGTTAAATCCTTCTTTTTTTCCTATAAAAAACCCGGCGGAAAAAATTAAAATAAAAATTATAGCTAAAACTCCAACGGAAAACAGCTTCCTCCTTTTGGAAGAAGCCGAAGAAATATTTAACATCCTTTTCCAATCACTCATAAACATATTTTAGCAAATACACTAGTCTCAAGTCAAAATATTAATAATGGTTGCTAGCCACATAATGGTTTGCTACCATTTCATATAAGCTATAACTTTATGGCTAATATTAGATTTAAAAGGATATTTACACTATGCAACATGATCGCTTGATAATTGAAGGCGGAAAACCACTTTCTGGGGTCATTGAGGTTAAAGGGGCAAAAAATGCTGCTTTAAAAATGATGGCCGCCGCCTTGCTTTCTGATGAGGAATGCTTAATAACAAACCTCCCCAAAATTGAAGACGTTGAACGAATGAAAGACATCCTTATTTCAATGGGAGTTGTTATAAGCGAAAATTCTGACGGGACAATAATTAATCCCCAGAAACTTAATCCGACCACTATTGATGAAACCATGATCGGAAAATTAAGAGCTTCCGTGGTTTTAACGGGCCCATTATTGGCTCGTACGGGTGAAGTTTTTTTACCTCATCCGGGAGGATGTAACTTAGGCCAAAGACCCATTGATATATTCTTAGACGGTTTCAGGGCAATGGGCGCCGAAATTACCACCACTGAAACAAGCTATAGATTAAAAGCAAAAAAATTGAGGGGGACGGAAATTTTTCTTCCAAAAATAAGCGTAACTGCAACCGAAACATTTATTATGGCCGCAGTACTAGCCGAAGGAAAAACCACAATTAAAAACTCCGCAATGGAGCCAGAAATTCCTGCGCTAATAGATTATCTAAATACTCACGGAGCAAAAATATCCGGTGCGGGAACACCAACCATTACAATTGAAGGCGTACCAAAAATTGGAGCTGGAAAAATAACTCTAATTCCCGATCGAATTGAAGCAGGCACATTTGCCATACTGGGCGCAATGACCAATAGTGAAATTACTATTAAAAATTGCGACACCGACCACCTTGAAAGTCTTTGGTTGTACTTAAATAAGGTCGGAGCCACATTTGAATTATCAAAAAACCAAATAAGCACAAAAAAACATCACGGTCTCAAGGCAACAAATATAAAAACCCATGAATATCCAGGTTTTGTTACAGATCTTCAACCAGCTTTTACGGTATTAATGACTCAAGCAACAGGTCTGTCAATTATTCAAGAAACTATCTTTTCCGGACGCCTCTTTTATACGGATTTGTTGTCCTCAATGGGAGCAAATATTATAATGTGTGATCCTTATCGTGTTGTTGTTAGTGGCCCAACAGCGCTCTGTGGTCGATATCTTGTAAGCCCTGACATTCGTGCCGGTATTGCTCTTATTTTGGCCGGCTTAATCGCCGGAGGAAAAACTACCATTGATAATGTTTATCAAATTGACAGAGGTTATGAACAAATTGTTAACAGATTAGCCAATTTAGGAGCCAACATCAAACGAGAAACTGTTACAGTATGACCCATAACCAAAGAAGAATTCTTTTTTGGAGTTTTACGTTATCATTTTTTGTTGTGGCGCCGATCCTTGTTTTTTATACAGCCGGTTACCGATATAAAAAAAATGAGGAAAAAATTATAAAAACAGGAACATTTGTTTTGTCAACAATACCCAAAAACGCGAACATAACTATTAATGGGCAAATAGCAAGTAAAAAAACTCCTGCCACACTAAGCGCTATGCGAGCCGGAGATTATACAATTCAGTTATCAAAAGACGGTTACTGGTCGTGGGAAAAAAAGTTAACGCTTCAGACAGAAGGCGCCACCTTTGCTAGCGATATTTTACTTTTTAAAAACAACCTTCCTGAACAAATTTTAACGGGTGATTTTGTAAAATTAAGCAACCAACCAGAAGGCAATAAAATCATTTTAATAGAAAATAAAAATAACAATAAAATATTTTGGCTATTAACGTTACCTTTGTCGACAAATATAAAACCAAAAAAATTATTCGAACAGCCAATAAAATCAAATGATTCTAATGACCTATCTTGGAACGATTATGAACAAGTATTAATTCGCTCTAATGACTTTATCGCTCTTGTAAATACTAAATCTTTAACACCGACTTTTACCACTTTAACATTTATTCCTTCTGGTATAATTAATTTTAAATGGCTTAATCAAAAACTTTTTGGTTATGACAATAAAAGTATTTACGAAGTAGATTACTCATCAAAAAAAATAAAATCACTTATTCAAGTTGGCGCCACTGAAACAATTACCGATTTTTGGCTTTCCAATAATACAATAAATACCATCATTCATAACCAATCTGGCATTAATATTTGGAAAACTAGCGATATTTTTGGAAAAATTATTAACCAAAAAACTCTTCCTTCAAAATTATTGTATACCTATGTTGACTCGTCCGACTCTACAACCATTTTTAAGGACGATCAAAATAGATTGAGTATTTGGGTTAAAGACGGACAATGGAGAGAAATAACGACTATTGACGGGGCCAGTAACGCTATTCTAAATAAAAATCAAGATGATATATTATACTCCACACCTTTTGAACTTTGGACTTATAACCCAAAAACAGACGAAAGAGAACTATTGGCAAGAAACCAATTTGCTATTGATAAAATATCTTGGTACACAGACGACACACACGCTTTATATGTAAGTGGAGATAATCTGGTAATTATAGAAAGAGATGGGAGAGATAAAAGAAATCGTTGGCAACTTATTGAGAGTAAAAATATTACGGGCTATTACCTGTTAAATAAAAATTTTATTTACTCGATTGCCACTATTGGAAGCTCTACTGGTCTATACGAAAAAGAACTTTAATTTTATAACGATGGCTCTTCGGTTGGTTTATCCGAAGGAGTTTCGGTGGTTAGTTGTTCGGTCTCAGCACCCACCAACCATCGCTCTGGCCACGGTCGATAATAACTGTCAAATTTTTGTTCAACTTTCTTTCCGTCGGCATAATTAATTATATAGAGTGCGGTGGCGGATCCTCCGGGATGGGCTCTTTCTATCATCTTTTTTTCACCAACCGGAATAGTGTCCGTGTTGGCATAAATTGGGTCGCCCGTAGGTATGGTACTTAAAGTATGAGGACCATCAATTATTGATTTACGCCCGTCTTTTGTTCCATATAATTCAAATGTAATAAAATTACCTTTTACATATCCTAAAATTATAATCGTCGCCTTAGTATCATTTTTAAAACGAAAGTCCGGACTCGGAGAATAAATCGTAGCGTCCAACCCTGGTCCAATATAATTTCCCTCGCCATCTTTTTCGTAATAACTTACTCGGTAAGAATGATTACGACGAGAGGTAACCGGCAATCCTGTATCCAAAACGGCTCTAAATAATGTCGTTGATACCTGACACAAGCCACCGCCAAATTCAGGAATTGTTCTGTCCCCTTTTATAACTAATTCAGGTAGATAACCGGAAGTATTATCTATTTTACCAAGAGCGCCTAAAGTAGAAAACTCGTCGCCGGGTTTTATGAGTAAGCCATTCAAAAATTTAGTTCCGTTCTTAATATTAGAAATTCGATTTGGCGGACTACCGACAAATGATGTTGTGGCTTTTCCGATCAATTCAACAATTCCTAACTCGGCAGCCGAACCGTCAGCAATCGGTTCTTCAACCACAACCGGTAAAGAAATTTCGGTTACAACTTCGTTTCCGTTTCTTTTTTCTTCTAAGGCGTTGGCAATTAACTTAATTGTTTCGTCTTCACGCAGTAATCTTCCTTCTCTGGGTGGCTCAAAATTTACCACCTTGCCGTCAACTACTTCAAGAACTGATTTTTGCGGTGAACTATTAACAATTTGCGCAATTTCTGTAACATAAATACTTAATTTTCTTTCATTAATTACTGGTCGTAACCTATTTTGATTATCACTGTTAGATTCTATCCAGCTGCCAATTTTGTCCGATGTTACCTTAAATTTATGATAACCATACACAAGGGTAAGAGGCGAAGACATCATTCGCTCAGCTTCCAACTTACCCGCCAATGCAGATTTTGAATCAATATGAGGCAACAATGGTTTTCTTTTAATTTCAACCGAACTACTGTTAAGATTAACGGCAGAATTAATTAACAATTTCTGAACTTCTTCTTGATCTATCATCAAACCTTCCTTTGTGTCGTAAAGTATCGACACTTTATCTCCAACAATATTTAAACGAACATCATACCCCTTAAAATCATAAATTTCGCTTAATAAATTTATTTCATTAAAAAGCGTGGCTTCGTTTATATTCAACTCTGCTACAACGGATGTTTTTCTAAATAGTGAACTCAAATATGCAAAAATCTTATTAAACAACGACCCACTTCGACCGATTGACCAAGCGCGTATAAAAGTTTTTTCTGGAGATACTGTAATTCCTAAACGGTCTAACTTAACCGTTTCTTGTTTACCATCTATTTGCAACTGCAATCCTTTGTCGGAAAAAGCTTTAATTCTACTGGATAATTTTTCTTCAGCCACTTCGCGGTTTAGTCCCCCTAATTCAACGGAACCAACAGTTACGCCGGGAAAAATTTTCCCGGCGTAAAATGCCCTGAAAGCGCTGAGCAAAATGATTATCGCAAACAAGAGGGCAAAAAATCCCAATAGTCCGCGCTTAAAGAGGACTAAGGTGCTTCCTCCGCCCATAAACTGTTATAAAGCTGAATCAATAATTGATTTAAGCTGAGTTACTGGTACGGCCCCATTTATTGGAGTATTTTTGCCACCGGCGACCATTACTGTATAAGGTGTACCATTTCCACCTGCGGCCACCGCGTCTTCATACTGTGCCTGCACAACATCGGCAAATTTACCACTAGACAAGCAAGAATCAAATTTAGACCTATCTAAACCGACAAATACCGCTATTTCTGACAAGGCTGTTTCTGGCAAGCCATTATTTGATGGAGTACGAGCAAATACCTCATCCAAATACTTCCAAAACACGTCATTACCACCAAGGCTGGCGGCACATTCTGTTGCTTCGGCTTCTTTACGCGCCTTGCTGTGAAGAGAATCTAAAGGAAAATGTCGATAAATCCAAGCTACATCTTTTCCATATTGCTCCATTAAACCCCTTAACACCTCATGATGTTGTTTGCAAAATGGACATTCGGTGTCTGAATATTCAACCAACACAACTTTAGCATTGGCTTTGCCTCGAATATGATCCTTGTCGGTAATTGGGGCTATTTTAACGACCGTTGGAACATCTGACCCCGCAGGATCCGCAATCGGTTTAAAAGTGTCGGTTGCTTTAGTTGTATCAGCTTTTTTTACTGATTTAAAACTAAAGTCCCCACCACTCAAAAAACCAACTAACATAACCAAAAAACCGATCGTACACAGAACCAAGATACCCCCAACAACCCCTGTCCAAAACGATGTTTTTGGAGATAACTTGTTTATTAAATCATCAAACATACGTATATATAAATAAATAATAAGCGTTGTGAAATTATACCACAGGACTTAATATAAGTCACTATCAAATTTTATTTAATGAGCTTTTTCTGACATTAAAATATTAGCTCTTAATAAAGATTCAAAGGTTCCTGCGTCAATCCATTCGCCCGTAACCTCAGCAACTTCCAGTTCGTTTTTTTGTAAGTACCAGTTATGTAAATCAACAATTTCTAACTCGTTACGTTCGCTCGGTTTACAATTTTTGGCCACGTCAACCACACGATAATCGTATAAATAAAGTCCCGTAATGGCGTAATCCGATATCCATTCTTTTGGTTTTTCGATAATTAATTCGGCCATTTTATTTTGATTGAATTTCACTACGCCAAATCGTTCCGGATCTGATACTTTTTTTGCAAAAACTTTACCGCCAGATTTAAAACTTTTAATTTCCTCAGACAAATCTTGCTCAAAAATATTATCACCTAAAATCATTGCCACGTTATCGTCATCAATAAAATTATCAGCAATTATAAAAGCTTCTGGCAAACCTCTTGGTTTGTCTTGAATTTCGTATGTTAACTTAACGCCAAATTCCTTACCGCTGCCTAATAAATTTAAATAATCACCAGCGTGATCCGGAGCAACTATAATTAAAATTTCTTTTATTCCCGCCTTAACTAAAGTATTAAGCGGATAATAAATCATTGGACGATTATAAACCGGCAATAATTGTTTACTTGTAACTTTGGTCAACGGCAATAATCGACTTCCGGTTCCACCGGCAAGAATTACTCCTTTCATACATTTATATCATTATCTAGTGTTAAATAGTCAGCTAAGGCTTCTTTCCAAGACCGCATCGGTGGTAACTTAGTAGATTTCAATACTGAATACTTGGGTCGTTTAGCCGGTCGCGGTAAAGACGAAGCCGCTACTGGTGTAACCTCAACAAACTGTTTGTCTTTTACTCCTTCTTCCGTAGTATACAACGGACTTAAGTTCAAAACTTCTTTGGCAAATTCGAACCAACTGCATTCACCGTCGTTCGTTCTATGATAAATTCCATAAGGCAAATCACTAGCAACTAATTTATAAGTTTCAGCCGCCAAATCGTTGGCGTAAGTTGTACTTGAAATTTCGCTACCTTCAATAAAATCCAAACTCTTTTTTTCCATAGCTAACCGCAAAACCAAATCCGGAAAAGTTTCTTTACTATTCTCTTCACTCTTCGCTTTTCCAAATAAACGAGATGTTCTAATAAGATAATATTTTAAGTCGCGCTCGCTTAACCTTAAAACCATCTCCTCCCCTTCCCTCTTTGACCGACCATAAGCGTTAATTGGGTTAGCGTCGTCTTCTTCTTCGTAGGCCTCGCCTTTTTCTCCATCAAAAACATAATCGGTACTAAAATGAACAAATAAAGCCTTATGAGTAAGGGCGACCTCCGCCAACCGATAAACCGCATGAGCATTTACCAAAAAAGCGTTTCTTGAAACCTCGGCATCAGTCTCTATTTGGTCAACCGCTGTATAAGCGGCGGCATTAATAATAATATCGGGATCAACTGTTTTGCATTGTTCTAAAACGCTTTCTCGATCCGTTATATCTAAATCTTCTCTATCCCAAGCAAAAACTTCATCATTAGAAAAAACCTGTCTCAATTGGGTTCCCAACAAACCCCTTGCGCCAAAAATTATTACTTTTCGTTTATTCATACATTAAATATTAACACCATATGTCAAGACAAGCGAATTTATACCGGGGACTTCGGCTGGTAATAAATTTACGTAATCTTCTTTGTTATAAGGGGCAGTAGCTACGCAAATAACCTTAACTGGCGTATCTGACAGCGCCCAATAGGCGTGATAAACCCCGTGTGGAACATAAATACCGGGCATATTATCTTTACCGACTATATATGAATTTTTAAAATCTTTTGCTTCCTCATTTGTAAACACAACCGAATCAACGGCGCCAAACGTCGACGAATCTTCGCGATAATCACGAAATACCCAAAGCGCCGTACCGGTTATAGTAAAAAATATTTCCGATTGAATATGATGGTAGTGACCCGCTCTGGTTATTCCTTGGCCGACAGCGCTTGATAAATAAAGGTTACCAAAACCTTCCTTAAGATATGGATGCCTAGAACCGTTTGGCGCAAGTTCGCCAAGCCATCCACGTTCGTCGCCAATAACTTTATTTAAAATAATTTCTACTCCTTCAATTTGAGTTTTAATTACTTCAGCCATATTATTTTTCAATATGGGCATTAATTGTTTGAGAACGTTCTTTTATTTTTTTAACCCATTCTCTGTTTGTTTCGTACCAGCTTATTGTTTCTAAAATAGCCTCTTCAAATTTGTACCTAGGTTCCCAACCGAGGTCATTGGTTATTTTACTTGCGTCAATGGCGTAGCGTCTATCGTGACCGGGTCGATCAGTAACAAATGTTATGAGTGACTCCGGTTTTCCTAACGCTCGTAAAATTATACGAGCAATTTCAATGTTAGGTTTTTCAAAATGACCACCGATATTGTATACTTCGCCGGCTTTACCTTTGTGCAAAACAGCATCAAGCGCTTCACAATGATCTCTAACATATAACCAATCGCGAACATTCATTCCGTCTCCATACAACGGAAGTGGTTGGTCGTTCATAGCTCGATCAATAAAAAATGGAATTAATTTTTCCGGAAACTGATACGGTCCGTAATTGTTTGAACAGTGTGTGACAACAACGTCGCTATTAAAAGTTTTATAAAAAGCCCGACACATTAAATCACCACCCGCTTTAGCTGCAGCATAAGGCACATTGGGTGTAAAAGGTGTTTCTTCGGTAAATGCGGACAAATCATCCAAATCTAATGATCCATAAACTTCATCAGTCGAAACTTGAATGTGCCTAATACCACCGCCTCTTTTACGAATAGCGTCTAAAAATGTCTGCACGCCTAAAACATTGGTCATTACAAAATCGCGTGAACCGATATGAATACTTCTATCAACGTGGGTTTCAGCGGCAAAGTTTACAACGGCGGTTATTCCTTTATTTAAAACTTCCGCTATCAACTTTTCGTCAGAAATATCGCCTTCAACAAAAGAATAACGCGAATCACTCTCCACGTCTTTTAAATTATCAAGGTTGCCGGCGTAAGTTAACTTGTCAAAATTTACCACTTCGTATTCTAGATATTTATCCAGAATATGGTGTATAAAATTTGACCCGATAAACCCGGCTCCACCGGCCACTAAAATTTTCTGTTTGTTGGTACTCATACTTAACAAATATTACTTTAAAATGTTCCTCTATACAACCTCCTTATCGTTAGCCAAAAACAGCCCCGTTAGGGGCTGTTTTTGAGTTTACTCTGTTTCGGGTAAAACTTACTTCTTTCCTTCTTCTTCGTCTGACTGATTATAAGCCCACCAAAGATAAATCAATACCAAAATAAGCAACAACCACCACCACCAACAAATACTTATTATTCGATAACAACCAGTTCCCGTATCAGGTGTTGGTGAAACATCGGTTTGTTTTTCTTCGGGGTTAATAACCACGGCTCCATCCTCCACTATTGGGTTTGGTTCAGTTGTTTGCTCACCAAGCACAACACCCGGAACAGAAGGACGTGATGGCAATATGGTTCCAGTTGGTGGCGTTGGTGGGATAGGGGTAGGAACAATTGGTTCGCCACCTTGATTGCTCGTCTCTTCGCCCAAAACTTGTCCGACGGCGTATGTTACCATTACGTTTTTATCGGTTACACCACCGGTAGCATTCCTAAATCTCGCGTATATTGTCTTTGTGCCAAAGTCTCCAGACAAAACCCAAGGCTTAGTTGAAGTTGGTGATTCGAAGCCAACAGAGTCGCTTAAATCCGAGAGATTACCAATGGCAATGCCAGTTACTTCGGCTCCATAAGTTAACACTAATGTTATATTTCTATTCTGAACATTACTTCCTTCGGCAACAGTAATATCTACAGGGTTTGGTCCGGTTGGAAGAATAAATCCGCCACCACCGCCACCGCCACCTCCGCTACCACCACCATTATCGGCGTTATCAATAGTAATAGTAACCGTTAAAGTCGTAGAATCAGTTCCGTCATTAGCATTAAAGATCGCGGTAAAAGTTCCGGACGAAGACGGCACCCAGCTAAACTGACCTGTTTCTGAATTGTATGTTGCTCCTTCTGGCAAAGTCCGAGTCAAAATTAAGGAATCACCGTCCGGATCGGAAGTCGTAACCGTAAAAGTAATAGTATCGCCGATTTTCCCAGAAGCGCTGGTTGGACCGGTAATAACCGGAGCCTGATTTGCTTCCTCACACGGCGCTTGAGTGGTAGTGGTTACGTAGAAAGCGTCTGATTTAACGCTGGTTCTCAAATAATACTCAACACTTCCACCTTCGGTAATTGTAATGACGTCGGGAGTTGTGGTGGTTGATGAGCCTACTTCTTCAATTTTGTTATCTCCTATATCACTACGATAACTCGTAGCAGATACGCCCGAGAAATCAATCGTCCCTTTTATATTTTCATTGTTGGGGTAGCCGGACAAAAGCGTTCCATCATGCCAACCATAATTGTAAACCCGCACTTCACCATTAATTCTTTGAACAGCCAAACCGGGCACGTCGGCATATTCGGATGTGATAATATCCGGATCGTTAATGGCTGATCCATCAGTATTGTAAAGCGGGAACCATGTACCGGAAGCCAAAACATTACTAGCCGAACCAAGATGAATGCCAGAAACAAAATTACCCGTACCATTGTTTACAACTTCCGTAATGTTAATACGAGCATAAACATCGTCCAAGCGACACTCTGTTTGTTCGGCAATCGTTATAACCACATCCTGTGTAACCGTAGCTACTCCGTCGGTAGCGCTAAATGTCACGGTAAAAGTACCAACCGTACTCGGCAACCAATTAAAGAGGCCGGTCGTAGGGTTAAACGTGGCTCCAGATGGTAAATTGGTGGCGCTTAAAGTGACGGGATTATTATCTGGATCGGTGGCGCTAACATTAAACTGAACGAGTTCGTTTGTTTTCCCGTTGACAGTGGTTGGAGCGGTCAGAACTGGTGGTTGATTTTCGTTGCCACCGCCGCCGTTACAAGTGTTCGGTGCAATCTGAGCTTCCAAGCGATACAACAATCCGGCTGGATTTTGTTCGGCATTCAAGGAAGGATCACCGTAGTTTGTTGTCGTAATCGACAAAGTATTTTCTCCAGAAACTAAAAGCGAAGCTACATCATAAGTGTCTTTACCGGCGTCGGTGTAATTAAACATTCCTAAGTCTCTGCCTACTTCTGTACCGTTAAGACGAGCTATGTAACCATTATCCGCCGCTACCACCAAACTTGCTGTCGTCACCGTACCGTTAACGCTAAACGAACGTTCAAAAGTGTATGTTTCGTCAACGGTTGGGTTCTCGACAAAGTATGTTTTCCAAATCCAAGTAGCGTCATTAATAATGGCTGTCCATGCCTGATGAACAAAAGCACCCACCGCTGAAGATTCCGATTCAACAACCAATGAATTAGTGTCACTAACTACCACCACCGAAGGACACAAGTTCGCGTCGCAAACATCGCCAATTCCGTCCTGATCGCTGTCGGCTTGGTCGGCATTGGCGTTCAAAGGACAATTATCGACATCATCAAGTACTCCATCATTATCATCGTCATTGTCGCAAACATCGCCAATTCCATCATCATCATTGTCGTTCTGGTCGGCATTGGCAATTAACGGACAATTGTCCCCCTCGTCGACGACTTCATCGTTATCGTCGTCATTGTCGCAAACATCACCCAAACCATCGTTGTCTGTATCAAGCTGATCAGAATTTGGAGTTAGCGGGCAATTATCGTTTTCGTCAATAATCCCATCTTGATCTGTATCAATTCCGACAAAAGTATTAGTGAAAGTACAAGAAACGTTATCTTCAGAAGCAAGATTTATACTTGACGGATCAACTGAAACAACTTGTCCTTCTTGCGGAAGATTACATTCGGACGAAATTTCCCATCCAGCCACGGCCTTTTCGGCTAAGGTGTAACTACCGGGCAAAAGTTCGAAATAAGGATGAGTTTCACCACCAGCGAGTTCCTGCGGATCTTCACCGTTCAAAGTGAAAGTAAACTTCATCACCTCGGCTGTTGAATTCTCGACAACCTTGGTAACAGTAATTGATCCAGTTTGAATGTTGCCGAAATTACGATTAGGCCTATTTGTTCCAGAACTACTGGAAACTAAATAAGTCCCATTATCTTGACCACTAAGCCCGGATTCTGAAGTTGGTGCTGTTTGTTTCCAACCAGTCTGTTGAACTTCTGAAACTACATACTCACCTGGACCAAGATTGATAAACTCATAATTACCAGAAGCGTCTGTTTTTACTTCACAAAATTCTCCGTTTATTGAAGCAACTTCGGTTTTTCCTGATTCACAATTAGGTGAATTTTCTGTACCAGCCAAATCAAGACGAATAGTCCAACCGGTTAAATTAGGATCTGATTTTTCGTTCAAGCGTACGCCGTCACCATTGAGATCGTTAAATTTTTTACCCCAAATAGAGAATAGTTCAAAATTTCCGAAATCAAGACCAGTCGCATCTTGTCCTTCGGTTAGGTTAACTTCATGTTTTCCTGAAATTGGCGCAGTTTGTGTCCACCCTGACCCTGTTTCTAATTTTTCTGTCAAAGTATACTTACCTACGGCAAGACCAGTAAACAAATAATTCCCGTCGGCGTCAGTTGTATCAGTTACTGGCGATTCTCCACCTGACAATGTAATTTCCCAACCCAATAAGCCATCTTCACCGTCATCTCTCGTTCCATTGCCGTTTTTGTCTTCAAACTTTACACCACTTATAGTACCAAGCTCTGTACTGTTGAAAGTGCAGATAACGTTTTCACCGGGAGCAAGATTGATACTAGCTGGTGTATGCCCGCCGGTACAAGAAGCTTCGCTCGTAAACCCATCATCGGGCGGAATTTGGGTTAAGACATATGGATCGCCACCAATACTATTCACCAAATCACCAAAAACATCGGAAGAAGTTCCGACCAATGATTTTGTTTGATCGTAACTATTGGGACCAGTTAACCGATAATCAAATGACCTGTCCGTAGAAACATTATTAACTGTAATTGACCCTCGTTTAGTGTTGGTAAAAACACAACTAAGGCTATCTCCTGGATTTAAAACAATAGGGTCACCAGAAACATAGGGTAAATCATTACAAGTTGCGCTCGTTAAATCCCAATTCGATAAATTACCTTTGTCTTCGGTTAATGTATATGTCTCACCAGGGTACAGTCCGTTAAAAATGTAAGGTGTTGTTTCATCCGCTAAATGGGCGTTCTGACTACTACTTCCGTGACCAAGAATAAAGGTAAATTCCTGGTCGTCCTCTGTTGGATTCGTTACTTTATCAACCGTAATTGAAGCAAGTTGAATATTTCCAAAATCAATATCGCTAGATGTTTCATTATCAACCACATTAACCGTATAACCTTTTGTTTCATTTCCACAAACTGGAGAAGTGGTTGTCGGGTAAGTCTGCTCCCAACCATCGCGCTTTTCTTCGCAAACTAAATATGAACCTTCTGGCAAACTCGTAAAAGAATAAGATCCGTCCTCTAGGGTTTGTGTTTCTCGGTTAACCGGTCCGGCAATAGATACTCCCCAACCAGCAAGAGATAAATCGCCCCCTGTAAATGATCCACTATTGTCAATATCATGATATTTTTTACCTTCAATAATACCCTTTCGCGGTGCCACACCTTCACCCCATACGGTAATATCATCCAAACGCACTCTCTTGCTACCACTAGGTGAATTCACTTCAAATTTTAAAGCAAAATTTGAATTATTTTCAGCGCCAACGAGTGGCCCAAAGGATTTCCAAATTAAATAACTCTTACAACTACCGTTTACGCATATATGTTCCCCGATATTCTCTTCAACCCCAGTTATTGGTAACCATGGGCCTTCTTCACCCTCCGTAGAATAGAAAGCGAGTAACCCCTGCCCCTCGCCAGTCATATTACTTACACGACGCGCATAAGCAACGTGAATACCAGATGTTACTCCGGCTGTACTAATTGTTTTTTTAATTGAATCATTGGCATTATCCGATCCGTCAAGTAGTAATCCAAAACCTTTATCTGGTGTGTTATCGTCAGTATAATGAACACGATCTGTGTTACTGGTTCTGGCTTTAACTAATGGGCCCTTACTTGCTTCGGCCGGATAACTAACCCAGCCGACTGGCGGACGGTTTGCCACGTTGTCCTTTTCGAATCCGTCATAAAATATAGGCGGATTAGAGCCATAAACAATAACATTGTCTAAGCCAGCGCCGTCGCCATTTACTCCGATCAAAAAGAATTGCAAATTTAACTTAGCATGTCGCTCTACGTTAGAAATATCATAACTATACAACGTATGCTCCTGCGAAACTGTCACATCCGGCCAAACCACTGTCGACGCCACGTCGTCATCTAAATTATACTGAACGCGAAATTTGCTAGCGGGTCCGAGTTTTGTTTTCAAAGAATACTCTACTCGAAGCTCGCCGTAGCCCATGGTTGCTATTTCTCGCTCAGCATTGTCACCGGGCTCATTTTGAACGTTAAAAAAGTATCCTCTGCCATGAACATTTGGATTAGTAGGCTCATCATCAACCCCAACAAACATATCGACAAACGGCGCCCCGGTAAATACACCTTCCGCATAGTTCCTTTGTGGCTTATGCTCACTTGTAACTAAAACTTCCCACTGGTTTGCTTTTTCAAAATTATCATAAAAAATCTGAACTGGAGCCGGCGCAATTGCCTCGGCCACTGGAATATTTTTTACCGATATTGGCCCCACTAAAGTTAAAACCATTGAGGCAACTGTTAACAAAGAAAATACTTTTTTAGCGCCGTTAAGACGGCTAATTTTTTTAGAATATAAATTAAGCATATAGAACGTTAAAATTAAACAAAGTTTTAATAATTTTGCCCCAACAATCGACCAATACCACACTCGCACAACTGTAGTTTAACTTGCTTTTATTTTATTTAATTTTTCAAACTTGCTAACAAAATCTTTTTCCCCCTTAAAGATGTTTGTTAAATCCTTTTCCCTCCTTAGGATTTAAGTATTATTAATGAGTAAAAACTCAATTAATTATTTTATTATTTTTAAGTTGCGTCAATCTTTATTCAATATTCTTTCAAGAAAAATCTGCAACTAATAAACAATAATCTAGTAAGGTTTAATTGTCAATACAAAAAACTGTCCATATATTAGAACAGAAAAAATTAATATTTGCTAATTGGTTAAATCAAGAGCAAAAAAACCGCTAAGGTTATTACCGCCATTGCATGACTAATAACCGAACTGTTTTTAATTCGGAATCTAAGGACAAAAATGTACATTATAATGAAAGCCGAGAGCACAATACTAAAAATAACGTAAAATTGACGTATTTTGTCGTCCAAATTGCCAATATGCAAAAACCCGAATAAAGTAGTAAATTGTTTATCGCCTTCATTGAAAATATACAATTTTTGTGTTTTAACCTCGGGAGCAACCAAAGCAACTTGTTTCGTCTCGGGCAAAGCCCCGTCTTTAATAGTTGTTAAAGTAATGGGCTCGCCACTCGCCCCCATTACATTGGCATTAAAAGGAATAACGCCGCTCCACTCGGTTGGTTTATCGGTTACCGGGGTCAAATTTATCTCTTCGCCGGCTAACTGGACATTAACTATTTTGGCGTCGGGAGCATCAACTTGAATTTTATAACCAGCATTAACTTGGGCGATTTTAATGTTATTTTCTTCGGCCGAGGTTAATTTAGGAACAGTAACTTGAGTTTTAACCAATTCATTACTGCTAGTCAAAGCTAAGGCCGGACGGCCGAACATTTGGACAACAAAAGTTGAATTAACTCCATCAAAAATTCCACTCGCCGTCCCCACGCCAATTTCCGTATAATTCGCATTTACAATATTGGCTCGATGGGTCGGACTAGCCATCCAACCTGCGTCCACGTCTTCGGCTTCATAAAAATGAACCGCTAAATTCTCTCCGGCATAACTATACTGATAACCAACATCCTTAATCCACACCCAAGGTGTTTTACCGTCCGGACTAGTATGCGCAAAATAAGATTTCGTGACCATATCTTTGGCCTTATTGGTCGCGGCAATGGCCAGCTTGTCGCTAACCGATAAAGGTTCCAAACCTAAATTCTTTCTGGTTTGATTCGTTAATTCAACAATATTTTTCGCGTTAATAGCGCTGGAGTATAAACTTGACGACGGCAGGGCTACTGGAACAGCAATAACAATTGTTTTCAAAAGAATCATTATAATACTATAACCCGCGAGCGCTCGATGTTTTAAAACGTGAGGATGAAACTCGTTTCCGCCATGTGGAATAATTTCATCCATTAACCGCCAAAACCAATTTTTATAAAGGCGACGCTTAGGTTTACTAATTGCTGGTTTTTTTATAGTAGCCAGATGGTTTTAATTAATTTTACGCAACAAAGCATTATACTCCATTTTAGCTAATTTGTCAAGCCTGAAGAGAATAAGTTTCTCTAATTTTTTTTGCCACGATTGTCGCCTCCCCTTCTTGATAATCGTGTTGTGCCCAAAGCTGAAGATTATCTTTTGAATTACGAGGAATTATGTGAATATGCGTATGAAAAATTATCTGTCCGGCGTCAGCACCGTTATTTATACCAACATTAAATCCGCTCGCCCCAGTTGCTTCAATAATGGCTTTGGCCACTTTTGGCAAAACCGACATTAAGTTAGCGAGATGTTCTTCTGAAATATTCAATAAATTTTCCGAATGAACTTTTGGAATAAGCAAAGTATGGCCCGACGAAACCGGCTTAATGTCTAAAAAAGCCAAAACATTATCATCTTCGTAAACTTTATCTGATGGAATCTCTTCTCTAATAATTTTACAAAAAACGCAATCATTCATAATTTTGTGACCGCACGTTAAAAATAATAAAAATTAGCAAACCAATAACACTTAAGCTTAATAACACCTGACCCAATAACGAACCTTGATATAACAAATAAATTATACCACCGACCGAGAACGCAACCAATAAAAGCACAAACTTATTTAAAATAATATTTTCCGACGATGCCGTTTCTGGGTTTAATAATAATGCGATAACTAATAATAACAATAATAAAATTTGTAAATTTATATAACTTATAATAATACCTGGCCGAAAAATTTCAGCAAAAGCATAAAGGAAAAAAGCCATTAGCATTACGGCAAAAACATTACCCAAGGATGCAGTTCTAAATTTATTTATCATAAACCCTTGTTAATACGTACTTAACCAGAAGCGACCAAACATTTTTAATACTTAAAGGCTGGCCAATAGCTCGCACGGACACTTTATGAAAAATAAACGGAGTTGATAAATTTTGTACGCTAGGTAGCGACAACATAAACCGTATTTTATTTTTCTGAATATCCGCTTTTTTAAAATCAAACTGCACCTCGCCAACTTGCCAACCGTCGGCAACGACAATTACGCTCGAAAATTTTTTTAGTTCGTATCTCCAATTTTGTTGATCGGGAGCTGGTGGTAAACGAAGACCAATATTTAAATTATCGCTATCCCCTTTGTACCATATTTTTAAAGTAACAACATCTAAAGCTCGCGGTATACGAACATCAAAATAAACTGGTTCAGCCAAAATTTTTTGCTCATAACCTGTGTTCAAAGATTTTTCTGTAAACGATAATCGTCCTTTAGGATATAACTTAGAAACAAATGGATGGTACCCATTCAAATTATATGTAGTTTCAAAAATTCCTGTCGGGGCAATGTCTTGATAGGCAAATAAGACTAGTAAAATAAATGGTACTATAAATATTGTCACCAGCAATAAATTTTTAAAAAATATTTTCACAAAAATTATAATCTCAATACCGGATATAGCCATGCACCATCGGGCAAAGGGGCTGGGTTTTTTAATATAAGTTGATTTTCTTTTAACAATAACAAAATATTTTTGTTTGGACTTGAAAGTAAATATAAATAAACAGGTACAGAGTCAGCCAAATACGGCAAAGTTGTCATAACATCAGAATAAGAAAAAAATGACACATTGCCCGGTGAGATAACTCGCCTGTCTGGAAAAAAAACCTTGTCCGACCTGTCTCCAACAATAATTGCTTGTTCGCCAGTTATATTGTTTACATATCGGCTAGTCGCACGATAAGTCGATAAACGACTTGCAATTTGAACTAAACCCTCGGTTTTTTCGAAATAAACCTCACTAAATCCCCAAAAAACAAAAAACAAAATTAACACCAAAAACCATTCTTGTTTTCTTGATAAATAATTTTCCCAAATATAAATTAGACCCATCGCCACAAAAGGAATCCAAACAACAAAAATAGGCAACCAATAACGAACATAAGAAATTCCCACAGTTAAACCTTGAGGCCCAACAGTATCAGACAACGACCAGCTACCATAATAAAAAATTAACCAAACAGAAATCCACGTTGCTAAACGTAAATAATTTTTTGGAATTATAGGGAATAGGGTCGAAACTGATTGCTTAATATAAACATAGCCAAAAAACGCCAAAACCCACAAAGGAATAAATAATACTAAAATATATTGAAAAACGTTGAATATTATTTCTCGGGCATCAAAACCAAAAGGGCTTAATATGCTCGTCAAAAATAAACGCGCAACTCCTAATGAGGAATATATTGAGGAGGCAACTGGAACAGAAGAATATAAAATAGGAATTGGCGAATTGTAAACCGATGCAAACAACAATATTATTAGAGACCCGATTCCGCCAATTAAACTTAAAGAAATAACCAAATGCGATAACGTCCAACGACGTCGATCGGTATAAACGGCATAAATAATTATTGGAATAATCCATAGGGCTTCAGACGACCGAACAAACAAGGCCGCGATAACCATTAAAATTGAAAACGAAAACCACTCCAAAGACCATTTACTGTCGCGCATTTGTAAATAACCCCACCAAGCAAAAATTACCAAGTCCAAAAATAAAATATTATGATAAAGACCGCGCGACGAGTAATACCAAACCGCCGGATGAATAGCCAAAATAAATACTGATATAATCGACACAAAACGACTAAAAAAACGACGCCAGCAACTATAACAAACAATAATAGCCAAGGCAGAAATAAAAGGTGTTAAAAACGGAATTACACCTTTGCTAAATAATATTCCCACCGACCCATAAATTACCGGCAACCCCAAAAAACTTGTCGGTATAATTTTACCATCAACAACATTTGTTGAACGCGGATGAATTATATTTTTAGATAACTTATTTAACGGTTCTGGGTAGGCAACACCGGCAACGTCAGCAATCCTAGAAGAAAAAAAATAATTTGCCGTTTCGTCGGGCGAATTAAATCTAATCATATCGCTTCGCGTTGTTGCCCAAGGAAAAAAAATGTAAGCAACAAAAGCTAAAAAACAAATTGTTCCAAGAATTAATCGTTCATGGCCAATTTTTGCTATAATATAACTTGGATTTCTTAATATCATCAATTTGTCGCTAAACCGATTGACGCGTACAATTAATCAATAAATATGATAATAGCCAGCATTCATTTTGGACTTTTGGTCTTACTTCTTGGAAATGCTTTTTGGTGGCAATCATCTCTACTAGGAATTATTTTAGGCGCGTTATATTTAATATATTACGGAACATTAGTCGGTAAATACTTGAAGACTAACAATGGACTCAACACTATCGCTGGTACGCTTTTGTGGACAGTATGGTTAAGCGCCATTAGTGGATTAGTCTATAAAATATGGAATCTTAATAAAATTGCCATATTCACAATTATTTTACTATCTCCAACGATCTTGGTTATATACACTCTTATTAAAAAGCCAAGTCTTATAAAGACCCAATTTGAGCCTATTATACCACAAGAAAAGAGATATTTCGTTAAGGTACTAATTTTGGCAATATTCATAGGTTTATTTATTTCCGCCATTAAGCTTTTAATTAACGCCTCAACAACTGAAGCAATACGTTCTGTTTGGCATATTGTTGATCCTTCGTTTTTTGTTATTCTTTTTGTTTTAAATATAACTGCAATCGCTCTTGTAATTTTGCCGGCAAAAAAAATTTGGCAAGATTACTTAATTCTTGCCTCAGTAACAGCTTTAACACTTAGCATCGGACTAATTGTATATAAAATTGGTTATGGTTTTGATCCCTTTGTTCATAGAGCAACGGAATCTCTTATTATTCAGAGTGGATTTGTATCGCCAAAACCGTGGTACTATCTCGGGCAATACGGACTAGTTGTTATTTTGCAGGCCATATTTTATCAATCTGTCGATATTGTAGATAAACTTCTTTTACCTATTGCCACGGCTCTAACTTTACCGCTTATTTTACTAACCACTCTGCAAAGATTCGGCGCCAACCAACGCTCGACCGTATTGACCGCACTATTGTTGCTGGCCCTGCCATTAAATTTCTTTATTGCCACAACACCGCAAGGTTTAGCAAATTTAATATTAATTGCTTTAATATTTTTAGTTTTTAACCGTGATGCAAATAATTATCAACCGAGTTTTATTGAATGGTCTTTAAGTTTTTCAGCCTTAATAATGCACCCCATCGCCGGAGTACCGGCGCTAATGATGTTATCGTTAATTACGGTTAAAACAAAAAGTAAAAAATATCCTTTATTACTAAGCAGTTTTTTAAGCATCGTATATGGTTTAATTTTACCGTCTCTTTTTTTGATTCAAGAAATTTCTCGCCGAACTGCCTCGGCCTTTGCTAGCTTACCGACAATACCGCCCGAAGCCACAGCCAGACATTTTTTTTATTTTGAACAGCGATACAATTTTATATTTGATACTTTGTATGAATACTCTTTTAATTTACCAAGCATTCTAATATTCTTAAGCCTTATTGGTTTATACTTGCTTTGGAAACAAACAAAACTTTCACAAAACTATTCACAAATTATCATAGCGACAATTTTAATAATTGACGCCTTAATTTTAAAATATTGGTTTAGCTTTAACTTTCTTATCGACTACGAACGCGACGACTTTGCCAACAGGTTGTTTACTGTGGCCTTTATATTTTTATTGCCTTACGCGGCTACGGCTATTCTTGAATTATTTAAAAATATCAATAAGGCGCCGATAACTGTAATATTATTTTTCTTACTAATAATTCCTACAGCTAAAATTGCGGGCGTATATTTAACTTATCCGCGTTTTGACGACTATCAATTCGATCGCGGTTATTCCACTAGCGCGCACGATTTACTGGCTGTTCGATCTGTTGATGAAAATTCAAATCAACCATATTTAGTTTTAGCTAATCAAGCGGTTTCAGCCGCAGCGCTTCAAGAATTGGGTTTTAAAAAATATTATATGAATCCTGTTACCAAAGAAGATATTTTCTTTTATCCTATTCCAACTGGCGGTACTTTGTATCAATACTATTTAAAAATGGTCTACGAAACTCCATCTAAAGAAACTGCACTGGAGGCAATGAAACTGGTTGGTGCAAATGAACTATATTTTATTCTCAATGATTACTGGTTTGATTCCGAAAAAATTAAAGAGGAAGCTCAAAAAACAGCAAACAAATGGTGGGAAATTGATAATGGTAAAATTTTTGTATTTAAATATATAAACAACTAAGGAGGGTCGGCACCGTAAAACGGATAACCGACCCCCTTTATCGCCTGAAAGGCGATGACGACTCACACTGCCTCGTAGATCATCTCAGCGTCTTCCCCCGCCTCGACCGACTGAACTACCGACATTCTAGGATCCGCCACAGGATCCATCTGTCGGGCCAATACGATGGCGTCGTCGTGTGGCAAGAGGAAAATCGCAACGTCGTCTCTGTGGGCACAGGATCTTTCTGCTGTTAGGGCAGATGACCCAATTGGCAACGACGTCTCCCCCTCATCTTTCAAGACTTCAACGTCGTGAAAACCTCTGACGGACAACAGATTGACGGCAACCTGAATCCCGTGGTTTCGACGACAGTGGTCGTCAAGATGGGGACGATAGAGGCGTATTGATGGAACGTTGATCTTCGACAACACCGATTGCCACAGGATGTCCAAAAGATAGCTCACTCTCGGTCCAGCTATGGGATGACCAATCTCTACCGGACCAACCCCGATGATTGCAATGTGCATAGCGCTAAAACCCTCCGAAACGGTTGACATAGCGAACTTTTCTACCTTAATTGAAACCTACAAATCCGTCAATTTAATAATTTCTTTTGCGTACTGCAATGGCGTCATAACAATAACCGGTTCAACTTCGTGTCCTGAATTAGTATTGAAAACAACTTTCTTTAAGGCTTGAACGAGCGCTTCAGTGTCATTAGGAGTAATAACTTCCGATCCTTGGGAAAGTTTTACTAACTCACTCGCTCCGCCAACGTCACTGCTAACAATGGGTATGCCCATAGCCAAGGCTTCCGTAATAGCCACCGGACTATTTTCTAGAATCAAAGAAGGAAAAACAAGAACATCTGTAATGCGCCAAATTTTTTCGAGTTCGGAAAGTTCAAGGCGTCCATATATTTTTACTTGTTCGTCGTCGCTAATTTTATTCTGAAGCGAACCAGAACCAACTAAATGAAGGGTCATATCTTCTGTTTTAATCAAATTCCAAGCGGACAGTAATGTTTCAATACCTTTTTGATGTTCAAGTTGGCCGACAAATAAAATGTTTACACCGCTATGCTTAATTTTTGGTTGCATAGGCGTGACCGGATTTCTTAGTACAACCGAATTAGCATTTTTAAAAAAATTATTCTTTTTATAAAAACTTAATAAAAAATTTGACGGCGAAATAATTTTTTTTACATTCCTAAATAATAAACGAGTAAAAAACTGATATATTTTTTTCCAGAACACGTTTAAAGTAGCATCAATTTTGTCGTAATAAATCGCACCACTTGGTTCAACTAACTGCACATCGTGCAAAATATGAATATAATTATCGGCTTTTTTTACAAACAAGCTCGGCAATAAATAACCCAAACCGCGCAGATTGTGACTAATTATTAAATTTGGGTTTTCTTTATTAATTACTCTATTCGCGATAAACAACGAGTAAATATTAAACATATCAATTACGGCCCAGATATACCGCAACCATTTCGGAAGTTTATTTATATTACTAAAAAAGCATATATTTATTGGATAATAACTATACACTAAAATTCCGTTGTTTTCTTCCGGTTTTGGTAATAACGATTTAATTCCATTAAACGGCCTTGCGGTCAACACTACTACTTTTTGCTCAAGGGACAATAACCCTTTGGCATTTAATATGGCCACAGTTTCTGCGCCGCTCCGAGCGTACGGAGGATACAAATTTGTGACAATTAGCGTCTTCATAAATTACTCAAAATTTGAGCTAACGCATTTCCAACTTTTTCCTCGCTATAATTGGTAACTGCTATGTCTCTTGATTTTTGGCTGAAACGAAAACGAACATCTTTATTTTCCAAAATCTTTATTAGTTTTTCCGACAAATCATTTAAATTTTTAGGGTCAACCAAATAACCGGTTTCACCTTCTTTAACTACGGCCCTGACACCAGCTAAATTAGAAGCGACTATCGGACAACCGCTGGCCATAGCTTCTAAAATAACCAAACCAAAAGCCTCGGATCGATCAACGGAAGATAATACAAATACGTCGGCTAGGCGATAATACTCAATCAACGACGGAACAAAACCACAAAAAACTATTTTGTCCGATAAATTAAATTTTTTAGCCGACTGTTCATAAAAATGGCGTCTATCCCCTTCTCCGATAATAAAAAGTTTAGCGTTTTCAATTTTAAAACAAACTTTTTGCCAAGCAATAATTAAATTTTCAACTCCCTTAAAATAATGCGCCGAATCCAGTCCGCCGACAAAAATAGCCACTGGAGTATTAATATCCAAACTGTATTTTGCCGTTAGCTCTGCCAATTTAACACCTGGAAAATATTTATTAACATCAACAGATAAAGGAACTTCGTAAAATTTATTTGGCCACTTTTGAAGATATGTTTTTAGTAAGGACTCCTTGGCATAATCTTTTGTGCTCACCATCACGGCGTCAGCTTTTTTAATTAACAAACCTAAAAATAATTTATGATAAATATAAAAAATTATACGCCATAAACCTTGGCCAACATTATCCATATGGTAATAAACAACTAATTTTTGTTTTTTCCTAACCCCGCACAAAGAGAATATTTCGGCGACGCCAAAAAAAGGATAATGTAAAAAAACAATATGCGCCTGTTTAACTTTATTTTTAATTTGTGGCAACCAAGCGGCATTGCCATATTTTAAAATAGCCGGAAGTTGATTTAAACCATCAACCTTTAAAGTTGTTTTATATTTTGGAGTATAAACAGAAACATCAAAACCTTTTTCGCGAAGTAATCGCGCTTGGGTTTCCGCAACGTTACCCATACCTCCCGAATATGGGGGATAAGTAGAAACGACAATGGCTACTTTTTTGGACATACCCAGTGTATCAACTTACGATACCGAATAGGTCGGTAGCGAGTTTAATAAGGTTAAATGTTTTATCGTAGTTAGGACTGATTTCATTGTTTTGGCTTTTAAAGTATTCGGTTGGTTATATATTAATTGTTTTGGCCGAAGAACTATAGTTATGGCTTAAGATACAAAAGTCTATTGCAAGATGTATTACTGGGTATATTTACCACCAAAGAACTAACCGAACAAAAAACCAATACAGCTTGAATAATGGATTAACTGCTTTCAAAATTACAGAAGGCTCTTCTTGATAATGAACTTGAGAAGCAAAATCTTCAGAAATTTTTCTATCACCGGCTAAACGCATTTTTTGATGTCGTCTTCTTTCCTCTAAAATTTTATCAAGATGAACTATTACATACATATATCCCTTAATTTTTAAGATAAACCAACCCTTCCACAAACTAAAAAATAATATTCCGCTCTCCATAATAAACCACGCCGGAAAAATTAATATTACTGTCAGCCAACGATAATTTGTTATTAAATTTATTAAGCGATTCCTTTCACCATATTCGTACTTTATACGAGTTGAACGATGAAATTCATAACGGTGATACGCTTTAGCCGTAGGCACTAATTCACTTTTTTTACCAATGAGTCTTATCCGCCAACCCAAATCTAAATCTTCACCATACATAAAAAACTCTTCTGAAAATAAACCAATTTGTTCCAAGTCCTTCATTCTTAAAAGAACAGCAGCGCCAGATGCATAGTTAATTTCTTTGGGCTCCTTAGTATATTTATAAGCTCTGGTATCGCCAATGGAACGACCGGATTGATCAGTAAAACCAAAACCCAAAAAATGAATTTTATTTCCGGCGCTATGAATAACTGTTTTGTCTTGCGCAAGAAAAATTATTGGTTGAACCGCCACGGTTTCGGAATGTTCGTTCAAATGGGCCACCAAAACATTTAACCAATTCGTGTCTACGGTTAAATCTTGATTTATTAAAGCAATATATTCGGAATTTAACTTTTGCGCCTCAGCAAAACCTTTCAAACAAGCCCCCGTAAAACCAGTGTTAGTATCCAGTTTAATCAATTTAACTTTCGGATAATTCTTTTGAACTAAATCAACCGTATTGTCAGTAGATGCATTATCGACAACTATAATTTGAAAATTATTATAAACACTCCGAGTAACACTTTCTAAACAACTTAAAATATCCTCACTACCGTTATAGCTTGGAATAATAATGGTAACTTGTGGTTCGTATTTCTCCGGTTGATTATTTATCATTGTTACGGTCTTTGATGGCCATCCGCCGAACAAGTTCTGTTAAAGAACGTTCTAATTTATCAACTTTCCTAGATTGCTGGAATAAACCGTAAAATAAAACTAAAATTGAAATATACAAAACTACATCAACACCCCTGCCTACACCTAAAATATTGGCCACAAAATCGGTTGTTTGAGGTAAATATATAATAATAACAACTCCCGCCCAGAAGCATGACCACATTAAAAATTTTCTTCGATCAAGAGTATCCGCCAAAAAAGCTCGATAAGCGCGATAAACGGCAAAGAAAGCAAAAATTGTAATCAACCACTGAATAGGCATCCCAGTAAAATCACTTTGGTGTTACTAACGCAACATCAAATTTAAATAAAAACTTAGTTAAACTAATGGAATAAGATGACTTTAACATATTTTGTCTTTGTTTGTAGATAATGAAAGTAACTCTACGGGGCATTAGTGTGGAAAAAATTTATCAATAATAAGACGCCGAACAATACTAATTGCGTTACTGTTTCGTTGACCCCTTTTAAGTGTTTCAACCGTGTAGCGAATTGTTACGGGCACTTCAACATATTTAAAATTATAATGGGCTACTTGATCTAATATTTCCGACGCGTGAGCCATACCGTCTTGATTTATTTTTATTGACGACGCCGCTAAACGAGAAAAAGCTCTAAAACCATTGTTTGTATCAGTTAAATGTAACCCGGAAAAAAAACGTGTAAACACAAGACCGAGTTTAAGAACTATCTTTCTGCTCAAGGGTAAATTTATAGTTGAGCCCAAAAATCTTGACCCCAAAACAACATCTGCCAAATTGTCTTTTATTGGTTTAATTATTTTATCTATATCAGCGGGATCATGCTGACCGTCGGCGTCAAAATGAACAATAATATCGGCGTCGCAACTTAAGGCATAACTTGTACCTGTGGCCAAAGCCGCACCCTGTCCTCTATTTATTAAATGGGTTATTACCTCTGCGCCGGCTTCTTTGGCCAATATTGCTGTTTTATCAACTGATCCGTCATTAACAACAACTACTCTATCCACAAAAAGAACAACTTTTTCAACCACGTCAAAAATAGTTTTCTCTTCATTGTGGGCCGGAATTATTGCCACCGTCATGGCTGACCGACAGTTACGAGACCCTATCGGAGAACCCGAGTTCAATTAACCCTTGATTCGCCTTTAAATCTTCAATAGTGCTCCTTAATCCTTCAGCCAATAAGGTAACAGGAAACCAACCTAGTTCTTCTTTTGCTCTAGAAATGTTCGGAACAAGTTGTGGCTTATAACCATCCGGAAAGTCCGGTCTAATAATAACTTCCGTTCCGGTACCAACAATTTCAGAAATTTGTTTAACTAATTCAGTCATAGAAACGGGTTGATCGCTACCAATATTGACGGGCTGTTCGTTACCCGCCTCCATTAAGCGAATTAAACCTTTTACTGTGTCGTAAACGTGACAAAATGATCCAACTACACCCGAACCACCATACACAACAACATCTTTGCCTAAAATTATTTTACGAGTAAACTCCGAAATTACTCTGGTGCTATCTAGTTTCATTCTTGGGCCATAGGTGTTAAAAACTCGCGCTATACGAACTTCCAAATTTCTATGACGTCTGTAATTTTCTACCAAAGACTCGCCAAATCTTTGGGAGATGGCGTAATATTCATGATCATCAATATGTTTAATAATACCTTCGGCGTTTTCTTTTATTAATTCTTTGTTGGAAGAAATATAACCGTAAATTGCGTCCGACGATATATAACAAAATTTTGCTTTGTTTTCTACCGCAATATCCAAAGCATTTTTAAGACCTACCGAATTAACCATCATGGTTTCAACGGGAAGACGTTCGATGTCACCGCGCGAAGCTGGTGACGCCAAAAAATATACTTCTTGTACACCCTGCCAAGCCGCTTTAAATTTTTTTAAACCTATATCCTCAGCGTTTAACGCAAGAGGCAGAGTTATGTCGTGTCGAATAAATGCAAAGTTAGGGTTTTGCAATAAATGATCGATGTTTCGTTCTGAACCTGTCAAAAAATTGTCAACACAAATTACTTTATTAGACCTAACCAGTTCATCGCACAAATGTGAACCTATAAAACCCGCACCACCTAATACCAATACATTTTTTTTCTGAAATAATGTTTTAAGCACAAATTATATATTTAATTGAATATTACCTATCAAGAAACCCCTATATCTTTAATAGGGCTTATTTTATTATATCGGAAAACCCAAGTTTTTACCAACAAAAAATTCCAACAAAAACCAACAACCATAATAGCTATTATTTTGGCTAATAAATCAGTCATTGAAAAAACCTCAACGAATAAGACCAATAAACTATTTTGCCAAACAATACCCGCACCATAAATAATTGCATATTTTAAGTACCCTTGAAAAGATGCGTTATTTGACTGATTAAACGTCCAATAATGATTCAAGAAATAGCCCGCCAAAAACGCCAACGACGACGTTATTATACTAGTAAAGGTGTAATGAATTAACAAAAAAAGGGAAGATCGAGTCAATGTAAAATATAAACCAAAATCTATACAAAACGCGACCGAACCAACCAGACAAAATTTGGCGATTTTCTTTATCTGTTTAACCATAGTTACCGAAGAACCGCCATTTGGACCCCCCCACGATATTTACTGTCGTAAGAAAAAAATTGACCAATTAATCTTCCGTTCCCGTCAAAAAAACGTGCTTGAGGCCCGCCACGAGAAAGAGGAGTAACGGCAATCTCATCTCGTCCATCACTGTTAATGTCACCAACGGCAAGATTTACTCCTCCACGAAATGTTTGATTGAAAACGAAAAACTGACCAAGTGAGTGACCTTCTATATCAAAAATTCTTAAATTCGGTCCGCCTCCGGCTACAGGAACTACGGCTATTTCCCCTTTTGCGTCCATATCAAAATCACCAGCGGCAATATTAACACCACCTCGATAATTTGGATAAGGCCACCACTCTTTTAGCATCTGTCCGTCGACTCTAAAAATTCTTACCGGTAAAGAAAGCGTCGTTGAGCTTACTATGATTTCATCCATTCCGTCTTTGTTTACATCTGAAACAGCTACAGAAAAACCGCCTCGGATATTTTTGTCGTAAGCAAAAAACTGCGCCTGAAGTTTTCCGCCTTTATCAAAAACTCTTATGTTTGGTCCGCCACCGGAAAAAGGAGCAACAACGATATTACTTTTACCAACCCCATAAATATCTCCAGCCGCCACATTTATTCCTCCGCTAAATGGCGCATCATAAGCATACCACTGCGCTAAGGCTAAACCGGTTGTATCATACAATCTTATCCATCCGCTACCTCCTCGTCCTTCCCCAACAACAACTGTTTGTTCGCCACGTATTAACGCCGTTATTCCGACACCTTTTGTTTCTGGTACACGTCTGGCGTTTTCGCTAACCGCTATTCCCCCACCGGCCTTAAAAGTCTTACCGTAAACATTCCATGATTTAATTTTTTCTCCGCTACCACTAAAAATATTTAACGAAGGTAAATCTGGACTATTGGAAACGGTAATTAATCTTCCTCCGGAAATAGTTGACTCAATGGGAGCCGTTGCGCTCGGCGTCGCTGCTCCAAGCAAAGCTCGACTGACATTAACCCTGCCTTTTCCCAATTTAGACGCAAGATCAAAATTACCAAAATTTATAGGGTCAGCGCTATTTAATAAAATTTTAATAATCTGTTTGTTTGTTAAAGTCGAATCCGACGCCATAATAAGCGCCGCCACACCTGAAACCACTGGCGCGGCCACCGATGTTCCAGACCACGATCCGCCGTAAGGTTCAGACAAACCTTTTTTTAAATCAAAAACTTGCGCCCCAAAAAACATAGTACCAGGAGCAGCAATATCAACGCAGTCACCGCCATAATTGGCAGTATTCAATCTCTGGTCTAATGTATCGGTAGCGGTTACCCCAACTATCCAATTCTCTTTATCTTTTGCATCAAAACAAACTGGATAGCGAGGAGTTTTTTCTAGGTCACCGTCAACAAAAGAAATACTGTTTCCCGCCGCCACAATTATAAGAACACCCGAGTCATAAGCGCGTCTAAGCGAATTATACAACGCCTGACTATAACCCACGCCAACAAAACTTAAATTTATGATATCAGCTCCATTTTTAACCGCATAGTCAACGGCATTAGCTACGTTAGAAACATCCCCTTGTCCGCGTTGGTCAAGAACACGAAGAGGCATAATTCTGGATCGCCAAGCAATGCCGGCGATTCCTTCGACATTGTTTCCCGCCGCCGCAATTATTCCACTAACAATAGTTCCGTGATTAAGTGCTGTTATGCTAAATGGCGGTACCGCGCTTGGTCGAGGATCGTTAGTATGATCAATAAAATCCCAACCGTGCGTGTCGTCGATAAATCCATTTTTGTCATTATCGATACCGTCGTTTTCAATTTCACTAGGATTTCGCCAAATATTATTTCTTAAGTCTGGGTGGTCTGTGTCAACTCCGGTATCTATAACAGCAATTACGACATCCGGCGATCCGGTTGTTTTTTCCCACGCCAAAGGCGCTCCAATTTGTGGTAAGTACCATTGGCGCGGGTAATAAATATCATTAGGATCAAAAGCGGCTAAAACAGGTTGACCAATAAATAAAAAGGCCAACAATAAACCAATATATTTATTTGTTGCAAATAAAAAGCGTCTCATAGACGACTTGCATTATAGCACGACTTTTATTAATTATCGAAGCACGCACAACTTGTTTAATATAAAAATAAGTGTTTTGTGAATATTAATAATTTTACACCCGTTAATAAACTTTTTAACTTTTGATATATCTAATATACACTCGTCAATAAACTTTTTAACTTTTGATATATCTAATATACATTTTACCATTTACATAATTTTGTGCGTACGCACAAAATTATGTAAAACTTAAAAAACAAAAATCAATAATGCCAATTAAATCGCCCTTCCTTTGTTTAGCTTCTTTTATTTTAATTGCTCAACGAATAAACTAACTTGCAATTAGGTCAAAATGCTTGCGGTACTTGGCGTCATCTTCAATTTTCTCAACTAATGCATAAGTTATATTTTCCATTAGGTGGTAATGGTGTCGCAATATTACAACTAACTCATAACAATCATAAGGGTATAAATAAACGCTTTTTTGTATTTGAAGTAAGCCAATGTGTTGTAATGTCCGACGAATGCTATTTCGAGATTTATGCTCTGTTTGTGGAATATCAAAAATAACCAATCTCCATCTCTTGTCCCAAGTTTTTTTCTTTATCGGGCGCCAATGTAAAATATTAATAGCCTCAAGTCTATCTTTACCTTTTTTTGTTAATTCAATAAGTTGTTCGCCTTGTAGTTTGCGAATACGTACATACCCTCGTGTGACTAAACGACCAATTGCTAATTTCACATCAGCAACTGTGAGTTCGCGAACACGCTTTTTTCGTGGTCTTGCAAAAAGAACCATGGCATTTGGCGCAAGAACAGCCACAGAAACTACCCCGACGACCAATAAAGTCTTTAAAATAATTGGGACTATATTTAAACGATTACCAGAAATTAATTTAATATCATTACTTAAAACCTTATCAATTATCGATCGATTAAATCTTGGTGCTTTGTCTTGATTTATTTTTCGTTTGTTTGTTTTTGACATACTATCATTTTACACAATTTTGTGCGTACGCACAAAATTGTGTAAATAAAAAATATTCAATAAGGGCCAGTGAATCTTCAATAAAATAATATTAAAAAGGTTAAATTAATACAAAACTGCTAAATAACGATAAATAAGTTATAACTGTCCTTTATTGCTAAATAGCTTAAAACGTAATCAAAACTAAAAGTCGATACTAATAATAAAAATGTTTATTAGATACTTTTAGGTTTTACACAATTTTGTGCGTACGCACAAAATTGTGTAAATAAAAAATGTCCAATTAAAAAATAATACACAAAAACTCTTAAAGATAATATATACGACGTAAAATATAAAAGTAACAAACTAAAATTTACTAATAATGTATTCGACACAAGAAGGGCGACCCATTGGGGTCGCCCTTCTGCGGAAAGAACTAAAAGTTAGAACTATTCCGAAACAAACTAAAGAACAAACTCAAGAAACAAAAGTCTACTTAAGGGAGTAGCCGTAAGCGCGAACCGTAGCCCACTCTAATGGGGTTTTTGGTGTTCGGGCAAAAGTGGCTTTAAACTTTACAATACCGGCTTTTTCTTTGACGAGGTCGCGATCAAAACGAACGCGATACATCATTGTATTCCAAGCCAAATCTTCTTTGGCATCCTTGAAATTTGGATTATGGCCAGTTAAAAGTTTAAAGTAATTTAACACCTTACCAGCTTGCGCAACCTCTTTTGGTAAGTTGCGATCAGTTGGTTTTTGACCATTCGCAAGTTCTTCTAAGGCAGTAAGGCTTATACGACCAAGTGTTTCAAGCTGATCGCGAATAAGAGCAAGCCTTTCACCAGAACCTAGGTTCATCGTAGCTGTTGAAATACCATAGGTTACAAAGTTTGTGGCAATTGTCTTAGATGTTGCGTCTAGTGTCACCTTAAACTCCGTAGCGCTTAAGGAAACCTTAGCGCCGTTTGTTGTTTCGGCTGTTGTATCCCTAGCAACGCCAAGCTGTTGTGTAAGTTGATTGGCATCGCCGGTTACTGCCGATGACGCAGGTGTTGAAGATGAAGTATTTGAAGGAACAGTAGGTGTTGTTCCTGAATCAGTAGTAGGCGGAGTATATGTACCCGTACCACTACCTCCTCCACCACCGCCACCACTTCCACCTCCGCTTGATGCAGTAGGAGTAATACCACACAACTCTGCTGTTGGAGTTAGCGTATAACTACCGGTACCGGTAGTTGATGTAATAGTAATTGTGGCTAATTGTGCCGCAGAACAGTTATTAATGGCTGTAATGTTAGCATTGGAACCTGATATAGAAAGGTCTGTGCTTGCCGAAGTTATCGTAAACACATCCCCCGCTCCCATTGTAACAACTACAGTACCCGCATTAATAACTAAACTTTCCGCTGTTGAACCGCTTAAAATCGTCAAGTTGTATGAGTTTGGCGAAGTTAAGGCAACGGTCGTATCGGCAGAGTAAGTTAAATCTCCGGCGGCTGCGTTAACCGTGCCAACCAAAGCAACGCTCAACGTAACCGACAATAAACCGCTCCAACGCCACAAATGCAAACTAGATATATTGTTTATTCTGTGCATAGGCGTGGTCATTAATTTAATTAATTAAATTTGACCAAAACCTATTCATTCTTAATACAGAAGTAGTTGAACTTTGTAACTGCTGTCTGTGATGGGAAAGTGATGGTTAAGACTGTTGCGGTAGCATCTGCAAAGAACCCTGTGCCGGAACCCATGGCAACAGCAGCATCAGAATCAGCTGCCTGAACAATACAAACTGGTGCAGCAGTATATGTCGCAGCGAATGTGATTGTTATGGCACTTACAGCTGCGTTAGCATCAGTCTCAACTGAACCAGCTGTATCGGTTGATGTCGCTGCGATTGTAGGTGTTCCACCACCAACCTGTGCGGCAACTGGGACCGCGCCCTTAGAAACTAATTGACCAGTCATATTAATACGACCAGTACCAGAATTTAAATTCAAGGCGGAAGTTGTACCAGTACTGCCGACAGTAACTGATATACCAAGAAGACTAGAGGTGTCCAAAGCTGAACCGATAGTAATAGTATCAGCCGCGGTGTTGTCGGTTCCAATATTAATGGCATTACCGTCAACGTTTGTACCTACATTAATAACTGAACCAGCCGAACCACCAAGAATTGATACGTCGTCAACTGACGTTAAAGTAATATCGCCAGTACCAGAATTTACGGCAATAGCGGTTGCACCAGTTGCATTACCAACAGTAACAGTTCTAGCGGCGGCACCAGTACCAACGTTTATGGCGTATGCGGCGGCGTCGTTGCCTACGCTAATTGCGCCCGCTGATGAGTTTATTTGTAACGCACCGCGGCATCAAGGTCGTAAGCACCATCACTCGATACACTGGTCGCGCCAAATGTTAACGCGGCTAAAGCTATGGTACCGGCACCAAGGCCAACCACGACAGCGGCTGTAGTGGCCGAAACCATTCGCAATTTACTTAAGAATCGTTTATTCATAATAAAAGTTAATTAATTAGAAACTTTAGATAAATAAAAAATGCCATCACGAAATTTGTGAAATGGCAACAAAACACTAGCTAGAGGTTCGACCTCCACCCCAACTAGCAAACATCCTCTCGATTTACCTGCTGTATACACGCAAGTTATTTTTTAGAGAGTTAATTAAGTTATTAAATTATAGCACGACTGAATAATAATCGTATGTGGATAACAAGATTAAAAATTTTCCGAGCAAACAAAGTAATTAGTTTATAACTACTTGTTAAGTTTATCTTGTATGGCTTTTCCTACTTTACTATTTGGAGAGATTTTTGCCGTAAAAAGCACCTGATTTCTGTTGATATATAGCTTCTCCGGCGACCACATAGCTTCACTCAAAGGAGCAAGTTGAAAATTAACCGGTTGATTCTCCTGTTTTACCGACTGCAAAAGATAAGTATCTGTTAGTGTTAAAGTTGGAAAATAAGACAATTTACCCACGTAAAGTTCACCACTTGTTAGGTATACAACGGAATATTTTTGCTGAATTTTACCAGCAAAAAAGACAAAATAAATGGCAATTCCAGCAAGTATTAAAATAACGGCAGCCACGACAACGAGAACCTTCTTGTTTAATTGGATCATAAATTATTAATAATAAATATAATGATGTTAAAATAGCTGTTTATTGACTAATGGTCAATAAAAAGACATTAAAACGGAATATTGTTTTTTAACTGCTCTTCTTTAATAAACCTGATTTCATCATCGTAAAAATTGGCTTGTGCTAAATTTAACTCTTTGGCTAGCTCTAAATACTTAATAGCACCAGTAAAATCATTATATCCACGCAAAAAGGAGGAATAATTGGTATACATATTCACTAGCTCCATTTTGCTTTTATTGGCGCGAACACCTTCAAAGGCGCGTTTATAAATTTCATCAATAACCGTCTTATTGGTTCCTTTATTAATTTCTAAAGTTATATACTCAACCCAATATTTTGACAATGAACTATTTAATTGAACATATACTTTTATGGCCTCTAGGGCTGCTGTATTGTCGCCAATATACATGTTAACAACATATAACAATCTATATAATTCCGGGGTAACTACTCCTTTTTTCTTATAATTTTCAAGAATATTTCTAGCTTCATCATACTTTTTTTCTTTTAAAAGTGGGGATATTATTTTGGGGTCAAAATCACCCGTAACTAACTGGCTACCACTCTTTTTGCCTAATTGTAAAAAATTGAAACGATCCGAATATTTATAATAAGCCAAACTAAGAGCGACGATTAAAATAAATAGAATAATAGCAATTAGACCGGTTTTTAAGTTTTTATTGTTTGCCATATGGATAACAGTGTATAGAGAAATTAGTTGAATTACAAGAAAACCCCAACCCCGCTTTCGCGGGGTGGGGTTTTCTTTAGCAATGACTACAAATTAGCTAGCCATAGCATTGTTAACTCAACTTATTAGGATGGGTTAACAGATGACGGACCGAAGATATCGCCTCGGAAAATAATGTTACCAACAGAGTTAGCGAAGTCGGCACCATCAACACCGAAGTCAAGATCACCGGCTGTATCATCCAACCAGAGCTGCAAAGTATCACCATTGTCTTCTAAGTCGCTTGAATCAACATAGAAAGACCAAGTGGTGCTAGTACCAGCAGAAATGGTTTCGTCGGTTGTTGAGAAGTCCAATGTGATTTCTGTAGTACCCGAAGCGGAAGTAATTACTCCCGTATCCAAAGTATTACCATCAGCATCCTTCAAAACAACGTTCTCGTTGGCTGTATCGGTGTCGTCACCGGTTACAGTAACTTGGAGAACAAAAGCATTGCCGTCAGCAGTCTGGAAGGTAACATCTTTGTCACCAACCGCGACCACCTTAAGCTTACCACCGAGATAATTGGCACTACCGTTCAACACGGTTGGTGTTGTCATATCCCAAGAGAATGTTGGGTAAGATTCGTAGATGGTCTGAGCCGCGGCATCGTAGTTTGTTGCTGCACCATTTACAACGGTACCAGAAGCAAGACCAGTTGCGGCAACTTCGCTATCAGCGGCGGCAACAGTAACAACTACTGTATCACCGTCGGAAACAGCTACGTTGTCGATGTCAAAGGTAGTTCCGCGAACGGTCATTAAGACATAATCGTTCAACGGAATAGTAACTTCGCCATCGTTCCAGTAAGCAGTCGCGGTTGCTCCACCATTGACTGACTTTTCTGGACCCAAAGCAACTCCAGCCTTAGTTGTGGCTTGGAAGTAGTAAGTGTTAATGTCGTCGTCGTTACCGTCGTCAGTTATCTTGAAACTATCAAGATCCAAGTTTTCTGACGAATTGGCGGCGAGTCGGAAGACACCAAGTAATTCCTTACCACCCTGACCACCATCCAAAACAACACCAGCGACTGGACTGGAGGAGTTAACGGATACTGTCAAAGCACCAGCAGCAACAACTGCCTGTGTTTGACCAGCACCAGTTGGAGCGGTTGTAACCGCATCTCCAGTGTCAGCACCGTTAGCTGTTACGTCACTCGCATCAGTATCAAGACTGATAGTGTGAGTGTCGCCAGTTGTCGCGCCAGCTGCCAAGTCGGCAATAACTGCTACGCGAGTGCTTGTGTCTTTCTTGACCACAATAGTCTGAGACAAAGTAACAGCCAATGTTTCATCAGCGGCTCCTGAGTCAGCAAACTGCTTGGTGCCAGAAACTAAAGTTTCGAACTGGTCGCCACGAGCGGAATTGGCCGAAGTCAAATCTGCCCAAAGTTCAACGTTGTCAATGTCGCCAGCGTTGTCGCCAGCGTCACCAAGGGTGTCCTCAAGGACAACAGCGGTAACATTAACATTTTCGCCAGAACCAGCGGCTGAAAGATCAAATATTGACCAAATCTTGTCTTGTACACCTTTAACCACGTTGTTGGCAACTGGTTGCGTTAAGGTTGTAGATACCAAAACTGGGCCTTTTACGGTCTGTGTATTACCACTGACGTTAGACGCGGCCGGTGTAGCAGTAATAGAGTCATTCGATTGAACGCCCTTAGCTGTTACATCAGTATCCGCATCAGCTACAGATGCCAAGATTGTGTCGTTGGCAGATGTGCTACTAGCAATGTCAACATAAACACCAACTTTGGTTGTTCCTACTGGGAACTCCATAGTATCGGTAAATGTTGCAGTTCCTTCGAAAGTTGTGCCATTCGCGGTGTAATCAGTTGTGCTAACTGAGTTTGGACCGCCAAGTGAAGCACCGGTAGTGAAGTTCTTAATACGTGCATTTGAAATCTCTGAATCTGTCATTGTGCCGAGATCAAAAGACACTTTGAAAGAAGTTACACGAACCGGTTCACCATCAACAACAATATCAAGAACGCTAATAAGACGTTCGTTGCCTTTGGTGGTGTTACCAGTAGCTGGTGTGCTTGAAGATTTTGCAATCAACAAAGCGGCCGAACTAATGGTTTGGTTTGTCGCGCTAGTTGTACCACCTTGACCAATCCAACTACCCGTAACTGTCGGGGTTAGATAGAAGCCAAAGTCGTTACCAGTCGCTTCAACGCGTACGTCTGAACCATCTGTGAGGTCAGCGTTTACGGTCAAACCGACACCGCTTACGATGTCAACACGAACTTCCAAACGTACTGTTTCACCTTTGGCCAAAACCATACCCAAATTATTGAATACAGCCAAACCCTGTGAATTCCAAGAAGTTACAGTACCCAATGTCTTGTTGTGAGTAACGTCAAACAATTCAATGTTTGTAGTGTCCGAAGCTGCGGCTGTACCCTGTCGTTCAACAGAAATCTGTTTTACGGTAACAGCTTCGGTTGAACCAGCGGTCATCTTAAACTTGTTTACAGCAACGTCAGTGTCACCAACATCAGGCGTACCATCGGTAACGGTTCCGTCATTGGTTACTGAAAGTGAACCAATGGTCAGCAAAACGGTTGTCATGCTGTTCCCAACTATTGGGAAAGAACCGCTAACTGTCGCTGAAGAGGCAATATCTGAAGCGCTGTCAATTCCCAAAGATGCAGTCTTTCCACCCGTTGTACCATCAACAACACCAGCCCTAATAAAGAAAGCTGAAGTTGTGTTGGCAGCGATTGTTACCGCTGGGTTAAAAGATACCTTTGCTTTGTTGTTTGAGTTAAAAGAAGATGAATTGCCGAGGCTAACGCCATCTGAACTCAAAATCTTTACGTTCTCGAGATCTGAATTACTAGCAAGACCTGTTCGAGTAACGGTAATACTGCTAACAGTTAAAGCTGAAGAACCAGAAGTAATTGTGAACTTAGTAAAGTTCGCATTTCCGGCATCAGCAATAACATTTGACGCAGGTGTATCTGAAGCTAAAGCTACTGTTAATGATCCAGTAACTACAGTTGAAGCACCACTGGCAACATTCCAGATAGTGCTGTCGGCGCCAGTGATTTGACTACCGGTTGAAAGAGCACCGAAAACGGTGTCGTTCGCAGTCAAGACGTTGGCACTCTGAAGCTTGTTAGCGGTCAAACCAGCTGAAGTAACCATCCTCTTGGATGTACCGTCAACATAGTAAACGTCGCTAGAAGCACCATTTTTAATTAATGAACCTGTAGGGTAAGTGTTTGTGCTGATCGAACTGCCAACTGTGTAGTTGACAAAGAACGCGTCAGGCACGTCAACGACCCGCTGAGCCCAGCTAGCACCAAAAAGAGTGCTGGCAACTGATTCGCTTTCAACCCAGCGGAGTTTTCCGCCTGGTTCAATCGCGTAGACCTTTGGGTCTGTCGTGATTTTAGCGAGCTTTGTGCCCGGTCGCATTGTAACGTTTCCACCGATAGCGTACGACTGGAGTTCAGACTGTGAAACAGTCACGACACCAGAGAAGTCCGAGTACCAAGTGAAGTAAGTTGTCGAGTTCGGGAAGACATAACGTTTGTTGTCTCCGCCGAGGTAATAAACAGCTGGGTTACCAGCCATTTTGATCAAGTCGCCTGCAACTGCCGCTTGCGTAGCAAGTGGGGCAAAACCGGCGCCAACAGACCAAAGAATGGTTGTGGTTGTAACAGCAATGCTTATTCCTTTTTTAACTAAATTATGCATGTTTCGTGGTTTCTCCTAAGTTAATTAACCTTTCGCTAACGCGAAAAAGGTTGAACTAAGAATTAACCGCGAAGCTCCGCACACAGCGGATCGACCTTTGTTCCGTGGCCCGGCGTTAAAAGCCAGCCTAGACGCCTGCAAAAACAGGTGCCTAGGTTGAATTTTAAATTGCCCGAGAAAAATTCCCATGGTTCAATTAAAAAAATTAAAATTATTTATTACTGTCTGGTCCACCGACATTATCTAACCCAACACTTGTATCACTATTAGTTTTTACTTCTTCTTTTACCGACTCTTTGGAAACATCACCCAAAACATCACCGTTAACTTCTTCTGGTATAACCACTTCGTTTAATTTGTAAACAATGTCTTCAACTTGAGCAATTATAGTTATGGCTGTTTTAAGATCGCCCGCATCCATTTTCTTTTTTGCTTCTTCCAAACTTTGATGAGCTTCGATAGCTCCTTTGGCGCCACCCTTAAATCTCGCTTCAGCTAATTTTAAATTGTCTTCGGCATTTTTAATTTTTACGTCTAATTTGTTAACAACATTTTCGTCGCCAGAAGTATCATTGTTAACAATAACTTTTAGGCCTTCGGTTTCGGCTTTGTTTACCGCAATTAAAGCTTTATCAACGCGCCTAGACAAGTCGGAATTGTCGGTAGTTTTACTTGTATTTTTTAAAACGTAAATGTAATTACCCAAACGCGCATCGACAATTTTAGCAACCTCCACCCCGCTAGAAGGAGATGACACCGATAACTCTTTAGCCGTTGAAGCAACTTTGGTTAAATCTGTTTCAAAACGACTAACCAGCTCTGCAACTTTCAAAGAATTACCACCACCCATTTTTGTTAAAGCCGTAACCTCGTCTAAACGTCTCGCCGCAAATTCAACCTCAAGAGCCACCTTACTTTGTGGCGAAGTGGTTAACTTTAGCCTAGCTGTTTCAACGGCAGTTTTTACTTTGTACAAACTATCTCCGGGTAAACTGTTCTCGGCCGCAGAAACAATATAACCGGCCGACCCAGACAAAACAACCAAAACAAGAAGAATGGCGGCAACACTATGCGTAGCCATTACTTTAAAAGAATTGGCAAAAAAAGTTTCAAAAGAAGTACCCATGTTTTCGACACGCGTTGACCAACTTAAAACTTGCTGACTCTCGGCTTCCTCGCGCACAATACTCAACAACATTTCTTTTTGTTGTTTTTGCCACGACGCATCCGGCCTAATTGACCGAAGCGACGAGAGTTGTTTTTTAAGATGATAAGTTGTCATTGGAAAATTATTTTTTTTGAATTGTTGATTCTATGGTTTCTAATTCATTTTTTAATGCTTCCACTGCTCGATGTGTTGTGACGCGAACCGCACCTTTACTTTTTTCTAAAATCTTGGCGATCTCCCCTATTGAATATCCTTCAATGTACCGAAGAACAATTGCTTCACGATATTCTTCCTTTAATTTCTGCAAGGCTGTTTGAACAGCGGCCATATCGGTTTCGCGAATCAAAATTTCTTCACTGCTGTTTTCGCTAGGCACCGGAATATTTGTTAACTTATCGTCTTCGATATTATGTTCGTTCTGTTGCACACGGGAACGATAATGGTCGACGACAATATTTCTGGCCAAACGATACACAAATGCTTGAAAGCTAGTAATTCGCTTTTCGCGTTTATGCACGTACTCCCAAGTTTTTAGGAACACCTCTGCGGTAAGATCCTCGGCCTCGAACCGAGTCGCTACTTTAAAATAAATGTAGCGATAAATCCTAGGGGCGTAATTGTCGTACAATTCACCGAACGCCTCAGGATCCCTGTCGTACAGGCGGTACAATAATAGTTTTTCGTGCCAAGGAGTTATATACAGAAGGATCTACGTTAATTAAGACGAAAAAAAGAGGAATATGTTACACCCACTAACACAATCCTCTGTTCTCCCTGTTAAATGCGAATAAACATTGTATAAAGTATAAGAAAAATAGAAGAAAAAGCAAATGGCAAATAAATAATAGATATTGAATAATAACCAAAAATCTGGTCTGACTAATTCTATCTAATTATATAAGACGCACGAACAACTGTTCTATTACATCCTGTTGGAGTCAGATCAACGAGACCATAATATTTCAAAACCGAAGGCGGGATTATAACAGAACTAAACAAGAATATTTTGATTTTATTTTACGACCTTACAATGCGTCTAAATATTGGCAAAATTAGGTTATCCACTTGGGGATAATTCACCAAGAGTGATATCCACATCCATATTTTTACCATTACGTTCAATTGTCACGCGAAAGGAGTCTCTTGGATTATACTTTTGTATCAAATCAAATAAAGTTGAACCAGCAGATATTTTCTGACTATTTATGGCTACTATAACGTCGTTAGCTAATAAGCCACCTTTCGCGGCGGGACTACCGGCAATAATTGCCTTCTTATTACCACCATAAATTAAGAATACGGTATCGTTGGTTTCCCTGACAAGTGAAACATAATTAACTCCTAAATATGGATGCCGAGCTTTACCAAACCGTAAAACATCTTCAAGGAAAAATGAAAGCGCTGATGACGGTAAAACAGACGAACCGGTGTTATCCACAACAGCTAAACCAATGAGTGAACCCCCTAAAGAAAAAACCGGCGCACCAGAAACTGTCCGGCCACTATCAGATAACCTAATTTGTGAGCTTACCTTGTCGCTGGAAAAAGTTAAAACATCTTTTATTGATGGTTGACTAGTGGATGACAACATTGTTTTAACAATATCACCCGATGCCGTTAAGGCGACGACGGTCGCGCCAATATACGATTCTTTGTCGTCACTAAAGCGTACCGAAGAAAACCTGCCATTAGTAACCTTTCCGAGAACATATTTACTGACGTTATCGACAACAACTTGCGATACTTTATAACTTTTATCCTGAACAACAAAGATGTCCCCCACCACCAAATTGGCATCTGATGTCGTGGCAAACCATCCGTCGTCGGTAACCAAAACACCGTTACCAATCGGCTGTTGATAAATTACGTCGTTGCCAACTTTAATTATTGAGGTCGCTTTATATATTTGACCAACAATAGAATTTGCCCTTAAAGCAACGTCATTTACTTTTGTGCCTTCTTCAACTATTACGGTACCCGGACTTTCCACAATAACAGATTGAGTTCCCGGTGGGATTTGTGCTTTTCTAAATTCGGGAAAAGCCCAAAATAAAGTTAAAGTACCAACAATTCCACTAAAAGCTCCAACTACTATCAAAACAATAAAAGGAATAGATTGTCGTAATTTTGGCGGGAATGTAGGTATTTCAGACATTTTGATTCTTTTAAGTTAATATTGCCTTATTTTTACACAACCCATTTAGCTGTCAATAAGACCAAAAGCAAGGTTAATAATGAAATATAAAAATATCGACGCAAGACAGCCCGACTTAACGTACCGTCTAAATGAGATCGACCAATATTAGTAAATAAATAATAAACCAAAACAACTAAAAAAGTTTTTACTTCTATACTGTGGGGTAAAAAATTTGTCACCCAAAAAATTTCACTAATAACTAACGATTGGCTGACTAACAATAACCATACTCTGTCGGCATTATACCTTTGAACCCAAATAGTGCGATAATCGACCAAAAAAAGAACCAAAACAATGGAAGCTGAAGATATTGCTAAAATATTATTGGCTGGCCATGGAGGCAAAATTTGCGGATCCAAAAGAACATTGTAAAAAAAGAAAGAGGTAAACCAAATAATAATTGTATTTAACCCTAAAGATGCGTTTTCGAGTGATTGTTCGTGATAAATTTGTGGCGCCCAATAATAACGCCACGTATGCTCCCAAAAAATAAGCAATAAAATAGCGACAAAAAATATTACCGACTGACGACCAAATGCTGTGGATAAAAACAATAATGAACCCGTGGCGCTAGTTACTAATAAAGTTGGGGTAAAAAGCGTGTGCCACCAACCGGGAACAAGCAACTTAATGCGCGTTAAGGAAACTGAAGTAATAATGACCGTTAAAATACCTAAAATTAGCCAACGATACCAAAGAATTGGGGTGGCGACAAAAGACTCAAAAATCAAAATCAACGTCAATGAACCAACAAGAGGAACAAGCCGTCTGGGCGGTAAATTACTAAAAAAACTTACTAATACTTCATAAAATAAATTCCATATTTCTTTGAGTTTGGTTACAGGCATCTTGTTACAGAATTTAATTAGGTGTGGATATCTTCACTACTGTTAATTTCTAAAGTGAAGCAATGTTTAGTTCTGGATACCTGTGGATAATATCATTAAACATAGATAATCCTTGAGTTTTTGTGTTGCTCTCGTCTGAACCATCTTTTACTAGCTGATCAAGAGCAAGGATTAAGCCAACGTGAAGATCCTTATACTCGGTCGGAACGGTCAATTTTAAAATACTGTCGTGAACTGTTTTAATTATACCCTCGCGAGCTGTACCGGAAGCATTACCATAAGAAACTTCAAAATCAACTAATATTTCTCTTATTTCACGCTGATACTCTCCTTTTGTATCTTTTCCACTGGTCACGCTTGTGTTTGATAATGATGAATTAAACGTGTTTTTAACAATAGTTTTTGCTGTTGATAAGTACATTAAAAACAGCAATAAGAACCAAAATAAAATCCCCACCAACCAAAAATATTTACTGTTTAGCTTCATATTTTAAATATATGATTTTTATAAAGAAAAGTCTTGTATGTTCAATTCTTGCCAAGTGCCAGAGCCGTTATCTTTTTCCACAATAAAACTATGAACAATGTCTGACTCGTCGTATTCCGCCTGAACACTTGCTGTTGAGGTGGAACGTTTGCTGTAAAAAGTTTTTTGATTCGTCATTCTGGGCGCTGAAGTTCTGGACAAACGAACTCGGCCGATTGGTGTAGATACAATAAGCCTCGCTACGGTACCCGGCCGGCCTTCTAGGTCTTCAGTTGTTTCCGATTCAACTTTTTGTTCGTCCTTTAAACGACCGACTAATTCTTGCCATCTTTCGTCTGTCATAGTTACTGTAGTATAGCAAAGTATCGACGTCGTTGACAGAACAAGTTTAAAGGCTCTAAATATGAAACGTCAGGATCAAATCGAATTTCGAAGAGATGAAAAATATGGGAGGAATTCGGACAAACTTTACGCCGGCCGGATACGGCCAAAGATTCGAAAACCAAGACGCTGAACGACGGCGACAGGCTTGCCGTCGCGAAGACGCAAAGGCGGCGGGACGAGCTCTTGGCACTCTTCTGGCGATTGCCACCATTGCGGTGCTATACCTTGGATACGAGATCGTATCCAACGGCGAGACGATAGTCGCCTACCTGTTCGGGTGACAGGAGGTCACCCGAAACAGAGAATAATCCGGCGGCCGCCCTCGCGACCGCCGGATTCTCAATTTTAAATTAAAAATATTTTTAAATTTTCAATTAATCTTAATTAGTTTTTTATCTTTTTTGCGACCAAACTATTTAGTACCATAGTTCGAACTATGGTACTAAAAATAAATAACTATTTAAACGCGCACTTTAAATAACACTAAAATTAATCGACAAAATAATTTTTATCTTTTAGTTCCGGCGGTAAGTATTCTTGATCAACTTTCTCTCCTTTTTTTTCGAAATTAGGATTGTACTTATAACCTTCTCCGTAACCCAGATCTTTCATTAAACCTGTTTCCGCGTTTCTTATATGCAGAGGAACAGGCAGTGAACCAAAATCGCGAATATCTTTTTGCACCCGACAATAAGCTTCATACAACGTGTTTGATTTTGGAGCTCTCGCCAAATACACGGCTACTTCCGATAATATTACGTTACACTCCGGCATACCTATAAAATGCGACGCTTGATAACCGGCGACCGCAATAGTTAAAGCATTAGGGTCAGCTAAACCGATGTCTTCGCTGGCAAACCGAACCATACGTCGAGCAACATAAAGCGGATCCTCTCCTGCTTCTAGCATTCGCGCCAACCAATATAGCGCGGCATTGGCATCTGAACCACGCAAACTTTTATGAAGCGCCGAAATAATATTAAAATGTTCTTCTCCACCTTTGTCGTAACGCAAAGTGGTTTGCAGGGCCTCCTCTATATGTTGTTTTGTGACATCGTGCGATTTTTGTCTTTTTGCCGATTGTACTGCTAATTCAATAGCATTTAAAGCCACTCGCGCATCACCGTTTGAAACTTTTGATAAATAATCTAAAGTAGAATCAGCAACTAATAGTGATTCCCCGCCTAATCCAGCTGTTCTATTTTTTAAGGCTCTTTCTAAAATTTTTCTAATATGGTTCGGATGAAGTCGCTCCAAAGTAAAAACACGACAACGAGAAAGAAGCGCGCCAACAACTTCAAAAGACGGATTTTCTGTGGTGGCGCCAATTAAAGTTATTGTTCCGTTTTCGACATGAGGCAACAAGGCATCTTGTTGGGTTTTGTTCCAACGATGAATTTCATCAATAAACAATATTGTTCGCTTGCCATACAAACGCTGACGTTCTTCGGCTTCTTCTATTACTTTTCGTAAAATCTGTACACCAGAAGTTACGGCATGAAAAGAAATAAAATTGGCGTTCGTCATAGTGGCAATTATTCTCGCCAAGGTGGTTTTTCCGGATCCGGGCGGACCCCAAAAAATTATAGACGGCAAACTGTCCCCTTCAATAGCTTGTCGTAAAATTTTACCTTGACCAATAATTTGTTCCTGACCAAAAAAATCAGACAAACTGTCTGGACGCATTCGGTCGGCCAAAGGCGCAGTACGTTTTTTATCTTCTTCCATTTTGGCGTCAAATAAATCTTTCATAAAGTAATTTTAAACTGTTTTTTGCGACCTGTTTGACCGGTCAATAATTTAACGTGATTTACTGGCACTTGAAAAACTTTGCTCAAATAAAAACAAAGTGCGTCGTTGGCTCGGCCCTTGTCCGGCGCTTCATTCACGGAAATTTTAATTACACCATCACTCATTACTTCCACAGCTTCAGTTTTTGGCCGACCGGTAATTGCTTTAACCGGAACAACTACAAACCCTAATAACGTGAGTTTTTCTTTATATATATTCCACATTCTAATATAAGTCTACTCCGGCGAATAAAGTTGGCAAATTTCATTTAAAACCAATTACTTGTTCACTTACATTTAGACATTAATTGCACTCTCGACGCAGATGATATAATTCAATATACTTGAACAATTACGCGTAGTACGGTCAACTATCGGCGTATAAATTCAAGGACAACATCAAAACTCTGTTAAACTAATATAATCGGGCTGTGGCGCAGTTGGTAGCGCGCGTCGTTCGGGACGACGAGGCCGTGGGTTCGAGTCCCACCAGCCCGACCAGATTAAACTTTTTTCAAATTCGGAGGCGTTTTGTTGCTCGCTCGCCCCGCCTGCGGCGGGTCTCGTTTCGCAAAAAGCCCTGTATTTCGGAATTAAATCGTAAGGTCGGACAAATTC
>Ga0172368_10000220_pt1 | contig 80269 bp, 74 predicted proteins | sample Lak11m_FD_114540 | JGI IMG/M metagenome (GOLD analysis project Ga0172368, IMG submission 114540) | Freshwater microbial communities from Kabuno Bay, South-Kivu, Congo - kab_022012_11m | ecosystem: Environmental > Aquatic > Freshwater > Lake | place: Democratic Republic of the Congo: South-Kivu...
CTCCCAAGGGGAGAGGGAGGCCTGTGGAGCCGCTTTCCGATCCCCTCTCCCTCAGGGAGAGGGTTAGGGTGAGGGGGAATCGTGTTACGACGGCGCCATTTTCATGGGTTTTGAGACAGTCTCCGTGGGTCCGCCCCTACCTGCCTCTGTGCTCACCGCGTGTTCTGCGGTGAAACAGAATTCTTCCTTCGCCCCGCGTAACTGAATGAATAGCGAAAGACCCGCTGGGGGGGGGGGGGATTTGTCAGCTGCCCGTTTTTCTGGTAGTATGCGTGCTTCTCTAGACAGTCAATTCCACTTTCGTTTCCGAACAAATCAGGCGGAGGAGAGACCAATATGCAGAGGACCTTGTCCATCATTAAGCCGGACGGCGTCGCCGCTCGGCTCATTGGCGAAGTGATTAAAGTATTCGAAGGCGCGGGGATCAGAATAGCCGCGGTAAAGATGAAACAACTCACGCGCCGGGAGGCTGAGGGATTCTACTACGTACACAAAGAACGGCCTTTCTTCGGTGAGCTGGTCGAGTTCATGATTTCCGGCCCGGTCGTCCTCATGGTGCTCGAGGGCGACAATGTAATCGCTCGCAACCGTGAAATCATGGGCGCGACCGATCCTGCTGAAGCGGCACAGGGAACGATTCGCGCGCGGTGGGCGTCCAGCAAACAGAACAACATCGTTCACGGTTCGGATTCCGAAGAGAGCGCGAAATTCGAAATCGGCTATTTTTTCAGCCAGATCGAGATCTGCTAGATAGCGGCGCGTTTGCGTCTGCTGCTTGATCGCGAGAACATTCCCCATGACCGGCGCTCACGGCATTCCCCAGGATCTTACCGGCATGCCCCACCCAGAGCTGGAGCAGTTCATGCTCGGGCTGGGTAAGGAGCGCTACCGGTCCGTACAGGTCATGAAGTGGATCCATCAGGGTTTGGCAGACTCGTTCCAGGGAATGACCAACCTCTCGAAGGAATTCCGACGGCAGCTCTCGGAGAAGTCGTTCATCGGGATTCCTACGATGGAGCGAGTGGAACGCTCGTTGGACGGAACGCGCAAGCTGCTCTTTCGGCTTGGGGACGGTAATCGCATCGAAAGCGTCCTTATTCCGGAAGGAGACCACGACACGCTGTGCGTCTCGACTCAGGTGGGGTGCGCAATGGGGTGCCGGATCTGTCGCACAGGCAAGATAGGTCTCGTGCGCAATCTCACGTCCGGCGAGATAGTCTCGCAGCTCCTGGCTGCGCGGAGGTTTTTCCCGGAGAGCCGCATCACCAACATCGTCTTTATGGGAATGGGCGAGCCCCTGGCAAATTTTGGTGAGACCGTGCGAGCCATACGCGTGCTGACTCATCCCAGCGGGCCGGGAATCTCTTGGCGGCGGCTCACGGTCTCCACGAGCGGGGTTACGCCCCAGATTGCCGCACTGGGCCGTGAGGTGAGGGTCAAGCTGGCAGTAAGCCTCAACGCGGTGACCGACGAGCAACGCGACACGATTATGCCGATCAACCGCAAGTATCCGCTTTCGAGTCTCTTGGAGGCGCTCAAGCATTATCCATTGCCTCGGGGCATCCGTATTACCATCGAGTACGTGATGGTTCGAGACCTCAATGATTCCGACGCAGACGCCCGACTACTCGTGAAGTTGCTTAACCCGATCCGTGCGAAGGTGAACTTGATCCCTCTCAATTCCGAAGGGCTCGACGGGCTCGAATCACCGCTTCCCGAGCGAGTGCATCGCTTTCAAGAGATCCTCATGGCGCGATCGCTCATGGCGATCGTGCGCGAGTCCCGCGGACGAGACATCCTGGCTGCGTGCGGCCAGTTGGCAGCAGCGAGGGACCCGGCCGCATGAGCGACTTGGATCGGCTCATACGGGCAATGTCAAACCCGCACATTTACCCTCACGGACCGGAATCGGTCCAAGTCATCCATACGCACATCTCGGTGGTCTTCGTCGCAGGAGATCTGGTCTACAAGGTCAAGAAGCCTGTTGATTTCGGCTTTCTGGACTTCACGACCTTGGAAAAGAGGCGCTTATTCTGCGAGCAGGAGGTGCGACTCAATTCTCGGTTCAGCGAAGGGATCTACCTCGGAGTCGCGGGTATCTTCGACGGGCCAAGTGGAATCAATCTCACCAGTGAGGGCAAGGAAATCGAGACCGCTGTCCTCATGCGGCGCATACCTGAGACACTCACTCTGATACGAATGCTGGAAGATGACCGCGTCACGCTGGAGATTTTCGACCGAATTGCCGACCGAATTGCTGAACTTCACGCCGAGTCGCCGAGCGGGCCGCAGATCGCAGTCCATGGATCGTTCGAGGTAATACGTCAGAATGTGAAGGAAAATTTCGACCAGACCGAAGGATTCATCGACCGCACGATCGATCGGGCAACCTACGACGCAATTCGGACCGGCTCCCTTGAGTTCATGGAGTCCAATCGCAGCCTGTTTCAGCGAAGAGTCTCCGACGGATTTGTCCGCGACTGTCATGGCGACCTCCACCTCGATCACGTGATCGTCATGAATGGGATCTTTCTCGTTGATTGCATCGAATTCAATGATCGATTCCGCTTCAGCGACACAGCTTCCGATTTGGGTTTTCTGCTAATGGATCTCGATTTCCATGGATTCCCAGCGTATGGCGCGCGCGTGGCACGGCGGTACGCGCAGTCTGCCGGCGATCCGCACGTGCTTGATCTGCTCGGATTTTATAAAAGTTACAGGGCATTTGTTCGAGGCAAGGTCTTCGGGTTCGCGCTCGACGAACCGGAGGTGCCCGTCGAGAAGAGGGAAGCCGCCGCGCAGACAGCGGGAGATTATTTCAAACTGTCTCTGGCGTGCCTCAAACCGGCGCCGCCGCCAGTACTGGTGGTGATGTCCGGCTTGACGGGCACGGGGAAGAGCTATCTCGCGGCCCGGCTTGGAAAGCGGCTCGGGGCGGTGACTTTCAGGTCCGACGTTATCCGCAAGGAAATTCATGGAATTCTCGCGACAGAACATCGTCTTGACAAGTACGGCGAGGGGATCTATAGCACCAATGCAACGGGGCGGACCTACCGTGTGCTGCTGGATCGGGCAAGAACAGCGCTGGAACGGCGGGAATCCGTCGTCCTCGACGCCTCCTTCATGAACGCTAAAGATCGTGCCGAAGCGCTGGGTGTGGCGGAACGAGCGCGGTCGCGGTATTTCATCGTGGAGTGTACCTGCTCGGATGAAGTGGCAGCGGCACGACTCACCGAGCGGCGCAGCGAGCGAGATGAACCCTCCGATGGAAGGCTGGAGATCTTCGCGGAGCAGAAGATGTGCTTCGAACCGATCCGCCCGAATGAGTCTCCATTCCTGCGGCGGTGGGATTCCTCCACAGACCCGAATGCGTTCCTCAAGGCATTCATACGAGAAGTTACCGCTCCGGAATGACGGGCGAGCCGCAGAGGGAGCCAGGAACCGATCTGAAAGCCCAAACAGGCGGCCGACCCCTGAACTCCATCGGAGAAGAGACGGCATGAGTTGCACCAAGATCGTCGATCCCGACAATGGCAGGATTCGTCGAAATCCTGGACCGCCGCGAAGTCCGAAAGGGACCGGCCGCTTACTCCGGCGACTGATAAGCGTGTCGGCAGTTATTATTGGGCTCCTCGTAGGAGGGGTGAGTTGCGTGCCGCAGTCGGGAGGCACGTCCGAACAAGAACTCAAAAAGAAGGCCGCCATCTTCTATGAGACCGGCGTGAAGTACCTCGGCGAAGGCAAGACACCTCAGGCTATTAAGGAACTTACAGAGGCAGAAAAGCTATCACCGACCAACGCGGACGTGCAACATGCGCTGGGGTTGGCGTTCCAGCAGAAGGGCGACTATGACAAGGCGCAGGAGCAGTACGAAAAGACACTCAAGATGGATCCCAAGCTCACCGAAGCTCGCAACAACCTCGGCACCATCTTCCTGGTGAAAGGCAAGTTTGACGAGGCTATCGCCCAGTTTGAGCAGTGTGTGAAGGATCCTGCATATAGCACTCCCGATAAGGCCTGGTACAATCTAGGTGTTGCTTACTTCCACAACAAAGACATCGACAAGGCCATATACAATTACGAACGCGCGCTGCGAATCCAGAGCGATAATATCAACCCCATGTTCAACCTGGGGTTCTGTCACGAAACCAAGGAAGACTACTCCAAGGCCTTGCCCTACTACCGACAGGTCCTCAAAATAGATCCGGCGCACAAAGAAACGCTCCTGAGGGTCGGCATAGTCCTGGAGAAGACTAAACAGTACGGCGAAGCGATCCAGTCGGTCAAAAAAGCCCTCAGTACAGATCCGGACTTTCTGCCCGCGCACCTTCAAATGGGGATCCTTCTGATTAGGATCGGCAATGTCGCGGAAGCGATAAAGAAACTCGATCTGGTCAGGAAAGCCGACCCAAAAGGACCTCTCGGTCAAAAGGCCGAAGAGGAGATCAAGCTCGTAAATGCAGATAGGTTCAAAGGTATTCCAAAGGAGTCGCTGCGGTAACGGAGGATATTGTGCCTCCTCTCGTACGAATGTCACGCGTCGCCGGTGACTGATTTCCTTTGAGGGACTCGCCGGAGTCCTTGACTAAATCATCGTGAATTCAATCTGTTGGGAGGAGCCATGCCAAAGATCCAACGAGCACTGTTCAGCGTCACCGACAAGTCGGGTATCCAGGGATTCGCGCAGGCGCTTGCAAATTTCGGAGTGCACATCCTGTCCACGGGTGGCACTGCGAAGGCGCTGGCAGCGGCTGGGATTGAAATCACCGAGGTGTCGGATTTTACCGGGTTTCCGGAAATGCTTGACGGTCGGGTGAAGACGCTGCATCCCAAGATCCACGGCGGTATCCTCGGCATTCGGTCAAACGCGGAGCACCTTGCTGCGATGGGACGCCACGGGATCGAGCCCATCGACATGGTCGTGGTGAACCTCTATGAATTCGAGAAGACGGTGGCCGCGCCGAATTGCTCCCTTTCCGAGGCAATCGAGAATATCGACATCGGCGGACCGACGCTCCTGCGGGCGGCGTCAAAAAATTACCGCTTCGTGACCGTGGTGACGGACCCGGCCGACTATACGGCGGTCATCGACGAGATGAAATCCTCCGGAGGTGCAGTCTCGGAACAGACGAACTTCCTTCTGGCGAAAAAAGTGTTCAAGCTTACCAGCGCGTACGATCGAGCGATATCCGTGTATCTAGACACTTGCCGGAACGTGTGATAGGGGTTCGTTTTCGAACGGTGAATCCATACTGCAGCGGACGGGAGGCGGGCGGACGATTAGATGAAAGACATTCAAGTCGGCATCGTGATGGGGAGCAATTCGGACGTCGAGGTGATGAAGAAGGCCGCTGACATCCTCGATCGCTTCGACATTCCCTATTTCATGACAGTCGCGTCCGCGCACCGTACGCCCGATCGAGTCGCCGCGATAGCAGAAAGAGCCGAAAAGGAAGACTGGAAGCTTCTCATCGCGGGCGCTGGTATGGCCGCGCATCTCGCCGGCTTTATTGCCGCGCATACTGTAGTGCCTGTTATCGGTGTGCCCATTGATTCGTCATCCCTCAACGGCCTCGACGCGCTCCTCGCGACTGTACAGATGCCGGGCGGAGTTCCGGTTGCCACTATGGGGATCGGAGCCGCGGGCGCAAAGAATGCAGGCATCCTCGCGGTGGAAGTGCTCGCCGCGTTCGATCCGGAGTTGAGGGACAAGCTCCGCCGTTTTCGTGAAGAGCAAAAGGCCGAAGTAGAAAAGAAGGCCGCACAGATAGAACGGGCTTCCAAGTAAGGTGTCTCGCCGACGGCTTCATCTCTTACAAGGGAGACCAGCCGATCGCCAGTCTCATGGCCAGGCGACGATGTGTCTGAACGCCGATCCAGTGAAGGTGGAACTGCCAAGGTGACCGACAGCGTTGAATTATCGGCTTTTCGCGATAACGCCATGACAACGCGAACTTTCACCCATGGGACAGCGGCAATCGAACTCCATTTGGGCGACTGCTTTCAAGGCATGGATCTTATGGAGCCCGAGTGCGTCGACGTGGTGGTGACGTCACCACCGTACAACCTCGGGATCGGGTACGGGGTTTATAACGATTCCATCGATCGGGCCGAGTATTTGGACTGGCTCGAGCAGTGGGCCATTCGAGTGAAGCGGGTGCTTTCTCCTGGCGGCTCCCTCTTCCTTAACATTGCGGGCAAGCCTTCCGATCCATGGGGGCCGATCGAGGCGGCGCTGCGGCTGCGAAGCCACCTGGTGCTCCAGAACACGATTCATTGGGTCAAGTCCATCGCAGTGGATCGAACCGAAGACGGCGATGGCCTCGACGAAACGACACAGATCAACCTCGGCCACATCAAGCCCATCAACAGCCGCCGATACCTTTCCGATGCGCATGAGCACATTTTCCACTTCAGCAAGTCGGGTGAGGTCGAACTCGACCGCTTGGCAATCGGTGTACCGTACAAGGACAAGTCGAACATCACCCGGTGGAAATCGGCCGGCAAAGATCTTCGGTGCCGCGGGAACGTCTGGTTTATCCCGTACAAGACTATCGTGTCACGGGACAAGGAGCGTCCCCATCCCGCGAGTTTTCCCCCGCGGTTGCCTGAGATGTGCGTGAAGGTCCATGGCCTGAATAGAGTGCGTCTGGTGATGGACCCTTTCATGGGGTTGGGAAACACAGCGGTAGCGTGCGCGGATCTTGGCGTCTCCTTCATTGGATACGAGATCGATCCGGAGTACTATGCAAACGCATGTGAGCGGGCTAATGTCCGAATTCCGACGGCAGAACCTGAACTAATCCCAGGCGATACACCGGACGAGCAGAGGCAAAACGAACTCTTTGCAGGTATCCCGCCGCTTGTTAAACATGCGCCCCGACATCAATAAGACCACTGAGGCCCACAACGCCACAAAGACAATTGCCGCGTACGGTTCAGCCGAAATCCTCTTGACTGGGTTGAGATGAACCGCCAGCCAATTCATCGCAAAGTGGGAATGGTGCCTGCATGATCTTTGTCTCTCTGATAATCGACAAGCCGAAGGAAGGATTGCAGGTGTTCCGCATCCATACATGACACCTCGAATGAAACTGGCTTGCCCAGAACAGTCATATATACTCTTTCACGACCCGAATCATGGGCATCAACCTTTCCGCAAACTGCCAGGATCTGAACGGCCATATCTTTCAAGCTTGTCACTTTATAGTTTTCGGTTGCCTTCCGGTCTACGATCAACAATGGCGAGGACTTGATAAATGCGATCCACGCAGGTAACAACACGAGAATGTCACAGCTCTTGTCGTAGATTCTGAACCCGGACTCCAGGCGATTTGGCGGAGTATTAAGTCCCATCAAGTCTATGGTAAATCTGTTGCCTAGGTATCTCACTGCACCGGCGTCGCACGTGGCCACTACCCAATCAGGTGGAGTGCAGCGAGTTATCCGTTTGGACAAATCGACCTGCACCTCATCTATATTTCGCGCATCTTCCGCGAGCTTAGTCGACCATTGCCGGAAGTCCAGAAATGAGAGGCACAAAGCAACGACAGTTACCAGCAACGCCGTGACTCGCAATACTGAAGCCGCATGCAGCGCAGCAACCGGCCTGAGGCGGTTCATCTTCCCGCTCTGAGCCAAACCAGAGATGCCGATTCCGAATGCCGTCGCGAAAAGCGGCACGCTCGGAAGAAGATATCTTATGTGGTAGAAAGCGGCATAATCATACGGAGGGATAAGCGTAATACTGACCAGAAAGAAAGCCGCTCCGGCAGAAACAAACATTGCACCGATTGTCCGCATATGCGACCGAGTCAGAAGGGCCAGCGCTATCAAGCCTAGGATTGGCACCCCTGCTACAAGAGGGGGGTAACTCGCCAGCATCCCGATTCCGGTGACAATGCGATCCGGCAAGGACATGGGGCTGAGAAGCAGCGCCTTCTCATAAAAAGTGCTTGGCAACACCCGGCCGTCCACGAGCCAGTTCCTGTAGAACAGCGCGCTGCCAAGGATCAGCGGTGCCAGAGTGATCCTTGCCAAGTCCATTGGCGGCGACTCTCGCTTTGCCACGCTCCATACGTAGAACATGCCCGCGACAATTCCAACGCTTGCCAACTCCGGTCTCGATAGAGACGCAATTGCGAGAAGCAGTCCTCCAAAGAAAGGTTGGCGTTCCAACACCAACGCAAGCCCCCACACGGCCGCAGCACACCCCAGTGTCACTTCCATTCCGCTCACCGCTGCCATCAGCAGTGGTGGGCTCGTCGCGACGGCAGTAGCCGTGATAAAGCCAGCGATAGCTGAATCAGTTGCGTTAAGAACTACTCGGAAGACTCCCCAGGCGGTTATCCCAAGCAAGAATGCCCCAGCGATCTTTGCGGCCAGAACGACGGAGGCGACGTTGCTGAACATAATATGCAGCAAACCTAGCACGTATGCCCACATCGGAGAGGTACAGCCAGTTGACGGAATACCAGTGTTGTACGCCAAAGACGCCGTGTTTGCTACCGATCGGCCGTAGACCATGTGAATCCACGCGTCATCCAACGGGAATCCTGTCCACGAGTGAGTTGAGCCAAGGCCCATAAAGACGAGTGCGGACAAGACAGCACCCAAGACGAGAAACGGTGGGCATACCCGCTTAAGAACATGCCAATTCAATGTCTTTGCCACGTGTGCCTGTCGGCTTTGTGTCACGTTTGGGGGCTCTTTGACCGTTCCGCAGTCTCGCCGCTCCTCGAACGATTTATTTGAGAGGGCTCAGCCAACTGCTTGAAAGAAGATGGGCGTTCAAAGGCTCTTCGATCACGTCAGAGCCCTTTACGAGCGCACCGGAAGGCAGTAGTCGAAGCCAGCGACCGAAATCGAAGGGTCGAGTGCATACAACGTACTATGCTTTCAAAGACACCGGTATGCCGGTCGATCCGTTTGCTGCAGCTAATCCTCGAAGTCGCCCTCAGGACCCTTCTCTGAAGACAGTGTCTTGGCTCTTTCCCTGATCTTCGCTTCAGTCCATTCCGTGGGATCTTCAGTCCTTGCCGCCTTCGGCCCAAGGTCGTACGAGTTGGCCTTGAGGATGGCTTCCAACGCCAACGGAGCTGTGTCCGCGCCGTTGAAGACATTCGCGATCAGATTGTACACGAAGTCCTCCACGTTCTGCACCATTCGTTCTCTGATCTCTCGCGGCAGACCCAAAAGCCGATTCTCAAACGGGCGGTTGAGCTTTTTGTAATCCCCCTTTTTCCAACCTTTGTCTCGAGCGAATGCAACCATCTGCTCCCACGTGGATTCGTTGAGACCCTCATCTGGAAGCTTGATGAATTCACCGTTTTCGTCGAGCACGGCGTTGCCGTACTCGTTGACCTTCACGCCCCACGACACCATTTGCAAGGCGGTGGCCACGTTGGCTTTGGTAGTGTGCGTTTGCTGGGCAACTTGACGGAGCTTGTCGTAATTGTTGCCTGAGGTGCCGTGCTGTGCGCCCGATACGCGGTAAGCCTCAAGCGCCTTATGAATGCGAGCGGTGAGATCCACCTGAATGCCTGCGTCGCTCGCCTCTATACCGTGGGTGGTGCCGTTGTTGAGTGCGATCCAGTCGGGGGAAATACCGTGCGCGTTGAGGCCGCGAACGAGAAACAGCGCCTCGTCTGGGGTTGACAGGCCTTCCTTGCCTTTGATCTCTCCCACCTCGGTCTCGTAGCCGGCCCAAGATGGGATGTATTTGTTGAGGGCGATGCTGGCCAAGAGGTTTTCCTCATCGGGAAGGTGGGACGCGTCAATGGCAATGGACGTGATGCCCGCGTCAAAGAGCGACGGGATTTCCACTCGAGCGCTCGTGACATCTTTGGCAGCTTTGATTCCGTAATGGTCCGCGTGAATCGCCACCGGCACGGTAACACCAAGTTCATTGCAAATCGAATCCACGAGCCGCGCCATATTCCACAGACTTACGTCGCAATACGCGTCTGCACCGCCTTCAGACTTTGCGATTTCGATGATGAGCGCGGCGTTGGCCTTCTGCGCCGCCCTGAGTGCGCCCCGAGCCACAAAGCTGTTCCGCACGCTCGCGGCAATGGCGATCGCCTTACCCTTGGCGATCATGGCACGATCGATGACTTTTCCACTGACCAACAAGGCTTGCGATGTCGGAAACAGCCGTGTCACGTTCGGCGGTCGCCCGATTTCCAAGGCCTTCTGGTAATCTTTCGTAGCAATGCCTGGTTGCACCTGCATGACCTTCCTCCGTCACAATCCACAGTATTTTCGTGCAGCATCCTCGGATGTGTTGCGCGGTGTGTTCGCGTATGACTCCGACCCGCCCGGTTTTTATCGTACAATCGCGGGCCTCGTGAATCAAGCCAAATATCGGACCGGGTCAACGATTCAATTGCCGATGGAAAGGCGATCAGGCCCGATCAGACGGTCATTGCCACCTTAAGTCCGCTTCGGTTAGAATGGCGAGCGTGGAGGTGGCAATGGTGACGTTTCGCGCGGTCAGACTCTGCGCATACCTCATTCTCGGCGCAATAGTGCTGGTGATCTTCATTCCCTGTGTCGGGAATGATTTCATGAATTGGGACGACTTGGCGTTCGTCGTCGAAAACCCGCAGATAAGCACACTGTCTCTGAAGTCCTTCGTGTGGATGTTCACCACGTTCTACCAGGGGGTGTGGCACCCACTCACCTGGTTTTCTCATGCAATGGACGTCGCTCTGTGGGGAGCGGACCCGGCTTACCACCACCTTGTGAGCGTATTCATCCACGTGATCACCGTTTTGCTGGTGGCGGCTCTTTTCGTGAAGCTGCAGGAAGCCCGCGGACTGCCGCCTGAACGCGTTTACATAGCGGCATTCACAGGCGCGCTCCTTTTCGGCGTGCATCCGCTGCGCGTGGAATCCGTCGCTTGGGTGGCAGAGCGCAAGGACGTGTTGTGCGCGATGTTTTACGTTGCGTCGCTGGTGTTCTTCCTCGACTACGTGCGTGCAACGGAGCGGGCTCAATGGCTGAAGTATTATGTCCTTAGCCTACTGTGCCTCCTGTTTGCGCTCCTCTCTAAACCCATGGCCATGACGCTGCCTTTGGTGCTGCTCGTTTTCGACTTCTTCCCGTTGGAACGCTTGACCGTAGGATCGATGGGCCGCGTGCTTGCCGACAAGACGCCGTTCATACTCTTGGCCGCGGGAGCAGCGACCCTGAACATGGCTGCTGCAGGCACGTCAGGTGTCCCGCTCTCGTACGTACCGTTGTACATGAGAACGATGAACGCGTTTCACTCAGTGGTTTTCTATATAAAACAGAGTGTCTTTCCCCAGAACTTGATTCCGCTTTACCAGATGGACCGAGATCTCGACTATTTGGGTCCGCGGTTTGTGATACCAATGTTGCTGGTGCTCGGGACGACCGGCGCCTGCATCTGGAGGGCGATGAGAAGCGACCGGCTCTGGGCGGCGGTGTGGTTTTCGTATCTCATCGGGCTCAGCCCGGTACTCGGGTTTCACATGTCCTTCAGGCACGCGGCTGCAGACCGTTACACCTATCTTCCCACGCTGGGGCTTTGGTTGCTTGTGGGGCTGGCTACCGCACGGATTTGGGAGTTCCTTGGAAGCATCCACCGCGGAGCGCTCGCAGCGAAGGCGGGACTAATTGCGTGCGTGGTGGCAGTTACCGTTGCATTCGGGGTCCACACCCATGGTCAGATCGGACTGTGGAAAAGTACGGAGATTCTCTGGCGTCACGTCATCGACCATGCCGACTATATTCCTGCTTTGGCCTTCTGGGCCGTCGGGAGAGAAATTGAAGGAAAGGGGGACATGGACGAGGCGCTGAAATACTACCAAACGGCGCTAGCACTCGATCCCCCGAATCCCCAGTACGCTTCCGAGGTCGCAAACGTAATCGCCAAGAAAGGTGACCGCGAAACCGCCCTGGCTATGTTCAAAGAAATTGCGGAACGTGAACCGTCCAACGGAGACCACGAAGTGAACATTGCCCGCATGTACGTCCTTATGGAGCGGTACGATGAGGCCGTACAACACCTGGAGAAGTCAATCCAACTTGACCCCCAAAGCCGCCGCGGGCTGCTCTTGCTTGCCTTCACGCACGTCAATAGGGGAGAGCCGGATCGGGGACTTCCCTACTATAATAGGTATCTCTCAGTGGGTTATCCGCGGAGAGCGGAGTTGGACCGTGAGTTTGGTTTGGATGCAGACGGGAAGAAGGGCGCCGGAGGTTCTCCCCGATGAAGGAGCGCAAGCACCGGCTTGACGGCAGGGCCGTGGCAAAGAAGTTAGCCCTCCAGTTGCGGCAAGCCTGGCCCACTGTATCTTTCACCAGGAGCGAGATCAAGGCGTTAGCCAGCCGGCGATTGCAGATCCGCTTCTGTCTGGACACTCCTCGGACGGCATCGGGATCTTGCGCGCTGCCCTCTCGTAATCACGTCGGATCAGGCCTCGTTCCCTTTATGGCAATTCAATTTATGGTGGGGACCATTACCGTCATTCTTCTCTCGCCCGATGCCGTGCACGACAATAGGTCCTGTGCCCCCACCGCCGACGTTTCGCCTTCATGGATTGTGCACCTCAGCGGAAGTTGCTGATCCGACACCTGAGCGGTCAGAATAGCGCGTGTGGAGGTTGTAATGGCAACGTTTCGCGCGGCTAGACTCTGCGCATTCCTTATTCTTGGCGCAATAGTACTTGTGACCTTCATTCCATGTACAGCGAACGATTTCATCAATTGGGACGACGTAGCGTTCGTCATTGGCAACCCGCAGATAAGCTCACTGTCTCTAAAGTCTTTCGTATGGATGGTCACCACGTTTTACCAGGGAGCGTGGCACCCATTCACTTGGTTTTCTCACGCGGCCGACCTTGCACTTTGGGGGACAGAACCATTCTTTCATCATCTCGTGAACGTACTGATTCACGTGATCACCACATTATTGGTGGCAACCCTTTTCGTGAAATTGCAGGAGGCCCGCGGACTGCAGCGTGAACGCGTCTACATCGCGGCATTCACTGGTGCGCTCCTTTTTGGCGTGCATCCGCTGCGCGTGGAATCCGTCGCTTGGGTGGCAGAGCGCAAGGACGTGCTATGCGCGATGTTCTCCGTTGCGTCGCTGGTGTTCTACCTCGACTACGTGCGTGCACCGGACGGGGGGCAACGGCCAAAGTATTATGTCCTTAGCCTCGTATGTTTCCTGTTTGCACTCCTCTCCAAAGCCATGGCGATGACGCTGCCGTTGGTCCTGCTCGTGCTCGACTTCTTCCCGTTGGAACGGTTGACCGTAGGATCGATGCGCCGCGCAATTGTGGAAAAGATGCCGTTCATTCTCTCGGCCGCTGGAGCAGCGACACTGAACGCGACCGCCGCCGCGGGCGGGTCGGGTGTTCCGTTCTGGTTCGTCCCGCTTTACATGCGGACGATGAACGCCTTCCATTCAATATTCCTTTATATTAAGCAGAGTCTCTACCCTCAGAATTTGCTGCCGCTTTACCTAATCGACCGGGATCTCGACTATTTCGGTCCACGCTTTGTGATATCCATGGTGCTCGTGCTCGGAGTGACCGGCGCCTGCATCTGGAGGGCGATGAGGAGAGATAAGCTGTGGGCCGCGCTGTGGTTTTCCTATCTCATTGGGCTCAGTCCGGCACTAGGGTTTTTCATGTCCTTCAGGCATTCAGCCGCGGACCGTTACACATATCTTCCCACATTGGGTCTATGGTTGCTGGTGGGTATGGGTACGGCGCGTCTCTGGGAGTTCTTGGGGGGACTTCACCGGGGCGTGCACGCTGCGAAGGCGGGACTGATTGCATGCGTAATGGCGGCGGCCCTTGCTTACACAGGACATACTCGCGCACAGATTGGTATCTGGAAAAGCACAGAAACCCTTTGGCGCCACGTCATCGATCGTGCCGATCATATCCCTGCTGTGGCGTACTGGCATGTCGGGCAAGAACTTGAAGGAAAGGGGGACATGGATCAGGCAATCTCCTGCTACCAAACAGCCCTGTCGATCGATCCCTCGAACCCGCAGTATGCTTCAGGGGTCGCTAGTGTCGTCGCAAAGAAAGGCGACCGCGAAACCGCCTTGTCGATGTTCAAGGACATTGCCGAACGTGACCCTGCCAACGGAGACCACCAAGCAAACATTGCCCGCATGTACGTTCTTATGGACCGGTACGATGAGGCCGTATTGCACCTGGAGAGGTCATTGGAACTTGACCCGAAGAATCGCCGCGGGCTTCTCATGCTTGCCTTTACGCACGTGAACAGAGGAGAGCGGGACCGGGGACTCTCCTACTATAAGAGGTACCTCTCCGAGGGCTATCCGCGGAGAGGGGAGTTGGACCGTGAGTTCGGGTTGACGAGAGAAGCCGAGAAGGGCGCTGCAGGAGTTTCCCGATGAAGGAGAGCCCGCGGTGGCGTTCAGTGCCGCACCCTTCCAAGATCTTGGTGCAAAGGTGATAACGGATCGATCTACTAGTGCCTCAACGCTGTGGCACAAATCTTTTTGGGTGCATCGGGGGGTGCAATGGCGGTGTTCGGTCCGAAGTGACAAATCACGGCAAGCGTGTAAAGTAAGTGGACAGGAGAACAATCAGCAATATCAGGATGCTATACGAAGCGCTCTCCAAAGGGACGGGTTTTGTCACTCCGGGCTTGCCACGCTCCGGTGTACGGCACTGATAATCTACCGATATCAGGAACGATGTTGAGAGTGGGTGGTGGCACGAACCTTGCTTTACCAGAATCCAGTCGCTTCAAACTTTGCGTGCGCGCATCATCCCTTTCCGGAAACGAGGAAGGGGTAGCGAATATCACCGGCTCCCGGTGAACAATCTTAGGAAAGGAGGCGCATATGCTATCCAGAGTCCGTGAAGCAAAGGGTTTCACCCTGATCGAGCTTATGGTTGTCGTGGCGATCATCGGCATCATTCTTGCGATTGCCGTGCCGTATTACATCAACTATAAGCGCACCGCGTGCGACACCACTTCGAAGTCGGACATAGGTAACCTCAAAGCCGCTCTCGAGAATCTGGCAACGGAAATGACCGAAAACACCTGTACTACAGGGACATCGGGCAACCCGAGGTTGAAGACTCCGGCGGATATTACCTGGACCAGTTCGCTCGTCAGCAGCCTCGTGAACTACTATGGTTGGGGCGGCACGAGCGTGAAGTGTGACACACGGGTTCGGTATGTCACGAACGGCGTGGATGCGGCCGGTGCTACTGACGTGTCAACTTTTCAGGCTGCCGCGTTCCTCGGCCGGAGACCTGACGGCGAAAGTTCAAATAATCGTTGGGTCTATCAGATTCCTGCCGCTGGCGGTTCTGACATGCCTATGACCAAGGGTGATCCCGGAGCATTTTGGGGCACATTCACCACCAAGAACCAGAGGTCCATGGGCTGTGGGCCATAATGGCTCTGCTCGCGTAATGTCGTGATAATGGGCCGGGCTGCCATGAAGCAGCCCGGTTTCTTTTTGCAGAGAGGCCGGAATTGCGGGCCGAGACGCTTTGCAGGACAAGAGTTCAACCCCGGCCTTCCACTTATGAGATTGTACCAAGTTGCCACGCCGGCGCGTTTCGAGAGGAGCTCTCTCTTCATCTCGCGAGGAAAGAGGACGACGCGCCATCTCCAAATTGCAGAACATCGAGAGATCTCCCCATGCATCGCCGAGAGCCTTGGCAAAATTCCCCGCACCATAAAGAATTTCAAGGTTGGTTCCAGCCCGATCGATCTTCTGCCTCAGTTTCTGTGCGGCGTACGATGACGAAAGTGCATCGCCGTAGTATCATGGACACGCGCAGATGCAGCCCGATCTCCCTGTGGAACGAGTTGCGAGCCGCTATGTCGAGCGTTCTCTAATAGTTTCTTCGTCGAGGCGTAGTGAGTGAGAGGGTCATTTCAACGGTGGTTCGATCCGCAGGTCACCACAGTGGTGCTTGGTATTGGCCTCGTTGTGTCGTGCCTGAGTGTATTGGGACTACCTTTCCCGAACGAAGACCTGTTCGTGGCGTTTTGTTCCGGTCGTGATGCCGTGAGAGGGCTGCTGGGCGAGCCCAACCGATGGTCGTACGCGATACCGACGAGCGTTTGGGTGGACCAGTCTTGGCTGGCGCATCTGCTCTTCTACGTTTCGTACGTGGAGATCGGTGCGGTGGGTCCCATTGTGATCAAGGGAGGACTTGTGGCTGCGGTCCTGGTGTCCACCTTTATCCAGTGCGTGGCCCTCGGCGCCGGACGAAAGGCCTCCATAGTGGCACTGACTCTCGCCGCGCTCGCAATGGCACCATTCGCGAATATACGAGCCCACCTTTTCGGAATGCTCTCGCTGGTGATTCTCGCACAGCTGCTAACCCTGTCCTCACATCGCAACCGACTGGCCCAGATCGGATCGGTGGTAATCATCGCTCTTTGGAGCAACGTTCATGGGTCGTTCATGCTCGGCTTCTTCTTGCTCGTCTTGAGAGCCTTCGTAGAGGTGATGATCGCCGGCAGGTTCTGGTGGACAAGGCGAAGGGCAGCGGGCCCAGGACGTTTCGGAGATGCTGGTGGGTTTCCGGGCGCTTCAGTGAGCGGGGTCGATGGTGCAGTCGCCGTTTCACCGGCGGCCCCCATCGGATGGTTGGCAGCCGTAGCCACGGTTGCGGCTGCAATGGCTTTCTTCAATCCTTACGGTCCTGAGAACCTCATGATGCCTTTCCGCCAATTCTTCGGGACCGATCGCACGGTGCCTTGGAAAGATTGGCTGGCGCTGCTCCACCAAGGCGCGATAACGGACGGGCGGGCATTTAGGGCACGCTCAGCGGTGCCTGTGCTGGTATTTCTTGGGTGGATCAGTATTTTGTTGACTGCATTTCTTGTGCTGCTCGGGGCCGAGGAGGCGTGGCAACGGTTGAAGCGGAAGATTGGCGCACCGAACTCGGCAATGGAAATCCTTTTGCCGTTGACCATGGTTCCGCTCATGTTCAAATTTGGTAGATTGGTGATTTTCGCAGTCCCGTTGCTCGTGCCCGCCGCTGCTGTCCTGATGACTGCGGTGGCCCAAGCGATCTCGGTCAGATATCCTTCCGTCGGGAGGTATGTGCGGAGCAGCATGGGCGCTCGATTGGCCTTGGTCCTTGCGCTACTCTGGGTGACGTGCACGGGCTTCTTGTTCTATCGCAACGTCGTGGTTCCTCTGCTGCCGGACAATCCCCTTACACGGCTCCGGTCCGATGCCGGTATCTCGAGCCAATTGCTCAGTTACAATTTGGTCGCCCGGGACGTCGCCGAGTTCATGAATCGCAACCACTTAAGCGGGCGCGTGTTTTCCAATCTCTATCTGGCCAACTACCTGTTGCTAGAAGTGCCTGAAACCCAAGTCTTTGTTGACCTCAGGGCGCATTCAGCGTACCCTGCCAAGGCAATCGAGACGTATTCCGCCATCATGGGTTCTCACGCGGACGATCTTTCCCAAACGGTCGCGACACTTGAAAGTTTGCGCGTTGAACACGTCGTGCTGGACACGTGCGACGATGAATGCCGCGGCCTGCTGAACGGCCTCCTAAGTAGCGGAAAATGGGGCTGTATTTACCAGGAAAGAAATGGCTGCATATTTGTGCTGGCGAGGGCTGAGTCCTCGACTTTCCGTAGCCTCTTGGACGGGTCTCACGAGAATACCCTTTGGTACGAAACCCCCGAGGACAGGGCCATTGCCGAGTCGGTTGCCTTGCTGTTCGCCCGAGGCTCGCTTCCTCTCTCAATGCGAAAGCGTCTGGAGTCCATTGTACAGAGTCGTCCGGACCCCGGCATCTATGTACTCATAGCGGGTGGCAGCGAGCGCCCCTTGCCTTGTCTCGATGAAGGGCTTAGGAACTTCTTCCTGTCGGAATTCCATAGGCTGTCTAAAGTAAGTTACCTCGTCGCGGGCGGCATGCAAAGCATCGTCATGAGCGCTGCGAAAGTCGCGGAAATCTTGGAGGCTGACGGGTGCAAATGTTCCGATGACCGGTCATGCGTATCGTTTTCTGCTGCGCGTAGGCGAATCCTTCAGGAAGCCGAGGATCTCATACGACGCTATCATCCGCTCTAATACCGATGTTCCTTCAAACAAATGACTCAGAGTCGCGGCAGTTGGCGGCAGAAAACCAATGAACTCTCCCAAAGGAACCGATCAAAGGGTATAGTGTCAGATAAGCTGACGCCTGTTCAGGAGGGCCTTCGTACCGGGTACGGCACCGGCTCCTGAAGCGCCCGGAACGGCGAACACTTCATTTGCCTCCTGGAGGATTTGATGCTCAGAATTTCCAGCATTCCATTTGCAGCACTGATACTTTTCACGATCGTGGCCGCCTGTGTGCCAGCGGTCGTTCAGGCAGGGCAGGATGAACTGACCCGATATACGCTTCCAAACGGACTGCAAGTCCTCTTCAAGGAAGATCATGCTCGAAAGGTAGCCACTATCCAGCTTTGGGTCATGGTCGGGTCAGCCGACGAAGCACCGTCCCAGCGAGGAATCAGCCACCTCATCGAACACATGGCGTTTAAAGGCACCCAACGCCGCGGCGTCGGCGATGTTGCGCGAGAAGTGGAAGCCCTCGGCGGAGACACCAACGCGTACACCAGTCTGGACAAGACGGTCTTTCATGTGACTGTGCCTTCCGACTCAGTGGTTCAGGGGCTCGACATCCTTACCGATGCGGTTCTCAGTCCTTCCATCGATCCTGAGGAACTGGAAAAGGAAAAGCAAGTGGTTCTCGAGGAAATCCTCGAAGGAGAGGAACGACCTGCGAAGAAGCTCTACAAACTGCTTTTCGAGACCGCATATACTCAGAGTCCGTATCGTTATCCTATCATCGGGTTCAAGGAGACCGTGGAGAAGTTTTCTCGCGAGGACATCGTTGAATTCCGCAAACAATGGTACGGTCCGCAGAACATGTTTCTTCTCGTGGTGGGGGACGTAAATCCCCAAGCGCTGCTCCCCGAAATCGAACGGATGACAAGCGGCCTCAAGCCGTCGGTGTTCGTTCGCTCCGCTCATGCCACCGAGCCTCCGCAAGAAGCCATCCGTGGTGCGACTGTCAGAGATGGCAATGCTCAGGAGACACGTCTGTCGATTGGATTCCATATTCCCTCCATTCGCAGCGGAGATGTCAATGCTATCGACCTGGCAGCTGATATCCTTGGCGGACGCGAGAGTGCGCGGTTGGTACGCGTGGTCAAGAGAGAGAAACAGCTCGTAACGTCGATAGCGGCGTACTCTTACACGCCGAAAGATCCCGGGTTATTCGTCGTCACGGCCACGCTTGATGCCAAGAACATTGAGGCCGCCACACAGGCGATCATGGATGAAATCCGGAAGCTCGCGACGTCTCCGCCGTCAGATGAAGAGCTTCAACGGGCCAAGACGAGCGTGGAATCCGATTACGTTTACTCACGCGAGACCGTGGGAGGGATCGCACGTGTTGTCGGAGGGTTCGAATCGGATAGAGGAGACGCGTCATACGAAAGCGTTTACCTCACAGCGAACTCAGCGGTGACGCCGGAGCAGGTGAGCAAGGCAACGGCAAAGTATCTCGCGCCTCCCAACGTGACCGTCGCTGTGCTCATGCCTGAAAAAGACTCGCCGGATTTCCGGACCGAGCAGCTTGTGCGCCTGATCACTGAATACCGTCCTGAGACATCGTCCGCTGCGGCACGAGCCACCGATTCCGACCAGGTGGTAACCCGCACACTCTCCAACGGGATGCGCGTCGTGTTGATGCCGGACCGGTCTAATCCGGTTACCTCCGTTCGCATCGCATCTCTCGGCGGGAAGCGTTTCGAGACCAAAGATACCGCGGGGATCATGAACTTCGTGTCTCGAATTGTCACGAAGGGCACGGAGTCTATGACCGAGAACGACGTGACGCAACGCGTTGCGGACATGGGAGGCCGCCTGGAAGGCTTTTCCGGGTATGATTCCTTCGGGCTCAACGGCTCGTTTTTTGCCCGACATCTGCCGGAGGGACTCGGTTTGATGGCTGCGTTGTACACCAAGCCGTCGTTTGCGCAGGACGTCGTCGAGCGTGAGCGAAAGCTCATTCTGAACCGCATTAAGACGGCCCCTGACCGGCCTGTGGAGTTCGCGATCAACAAGCTCAACGAGGCGCTTTTTGGCGGGCACCCCTATGGTTTTGACAAGGACGGCACCGCAACGACCGTCGGAGCGTTCACGCGCGATGATCTCTTGAAGACGTATCAGCGATACGCTGTGCCGACGAATACGGTGATCACGCTTGTAGGAGACTTCGATGCTCCCGAAGTGGAGAAGCTTGTGGAGAAGCTCTTCGGCGGAATTCCGGCTTCACCCTTCGAGGCACCCACGGCCGTGAAGCAGGAAGCGCCCATTCAAGTCAAGGAGCGGATTGTACGCATACCTCGCGCCAAAGCGCACTTGGTCATCGGCTTCCTCGGGAGCACGATGAAAGATGAGGACCGCTATGCGCTCGAAGTGCTCAACAACGTGCTGAACGGGCAGGGCGGCAGGCTCTTTCTCGATCTTCGGGACAAGAAGTCGCTCGCATACTCGGTCGCGTCGCTTTTCCGTCCCGCGCTCGACCGCGGTCTGTTCGGTTTTTACATTGCCAGCGACCCGTCCAAATCCGACGAAGCGTACACGGGCCTGATCGCAGAAATCAAACTTGCAGCGAAGACCCCGCCGTCGGAAGACGAACTGAAAAGAGCCAAGCACAACCTGCTCGGCAACCATAAGATCAATCTCCAAAGCTCATGGTCGAGAGCTGAGAACGTCGGACTGAATACGCTGTACGGCCTCGGCCACGACTACGACCCCGAGTACGTGCGCAAGATTTCGCAGGTTACCGCTCAACAGGTTCACGACGTGGCGAAGAAATACTTGGACCCCGATAAAGCGACAGCGGTGAAAATAATTCCGGAGTGACGGGACGAGCGCACTTATACCGATGCGCTTTCTAACAAGTGACATAAAAAGGGCCGGCAGGGACGCCGGCCCCCACCATGTTTGGTGGCGGCCCCGCGTCTCGCGGGGTGCCCGCCATTTTCACTCGTATGAAAGCGCACTGGTATTAGTGCTCTCTTGCGGAAACAGCTTACCGCGTGTCGTCTTAAGGTTCTGGAAGAGAGTAGTGGGGCCGGCCCCCGTGACGATCCCGAACTATTGGGCGGCAGAGACGTCGGCCCCACCGACCATCAAGAACCATTCATAAATAGCCGCCTGAAGGTCAGGGGGGCTGTCAGAAACGATGGAGACCTAACGAGTCAGTCTCCGAGCCGAGCCCCTGCAACGCTCGTCGCACCGCTGCCCAGCTTGTCTCGTTTACCACCACTACGTAGAACCCGCTCGAGGGGGCTTGGTTTGCCGTCGTGGCAGCGATCCACTTGCAGCGTGCCTGGATGGTGATCGGTCTGGCACGTGGAGCGGAGTTGGTAGGAATTGCGAGGTTCATGAGGGTGTCCAGGGTTGCGGTTAGGCCCTTCAGGCCGATACCGTACTCGGAGAAGTTCACTATCACGCCGCGATTGCCGGGCGTTGAGGCTTCGTAGATTGGGGGCGGAACTGCCAACGTGGTGCGGGGGTAAAGGCGAATTCTCAAGGGGACCGAGAGGTTGTGAAAAATCTGCCAGGACTCAAAGTCCATCGGGCTGATCAACTGCATGTCGAGGATCGAGCGAAAGACATGACGCAACTGAAGAGGAGAGAGGCGATACTTCTCGCTCAACTCCGCGTCAGTTAAACCCGCGAAGAAATCCTTCACGAACTCGGCCGGGCTTATGGTCCGCTTGCGTCGCTGCATCATCACTCCACCCGCGGGTACATTATGCGAACAATTACCGCAGCGTCAACAGAAATCGCGGTTGGATAGGCAACCATTCAGTTTCCTGCGGGCGTGCGGCCACCGTGTCATTGGGAGGAGTGCAACGACGAAGCGATCTCCTGTGGTCAAGCGTAGGAGATTGCTTCGCTCCGCTCGCAATGACACTTCGAAATAAATGGGCTTTCTCCAGATATGCGTGACGCTTTAAGCTGAATCGGGCTGCTCCCGCGGCTTCACACACAACACCACGGAACGACTACCCCGGATCGTTGGCCTTGACAACTGAGCGAACCCGGCCGATTCCGCGTCTTTCACAGTGGTGGCGAAATCGTTCTCGGAGACGTGATGCGTGGGTTCAGCAAGAAGCAGTAATGCCGTGGGTTTCAACGCGGAACGGATCTGTCTGAAAAAGAGCCCGACATCCGGTGCTTCATGAGCCGTGGCGAAAACAAGGCAGAAGTCGGCGGGAAACGGGGTGTCGAGCTTGTCGGGCTCGCACAAAACCGTGTGCACACGGCCCTCGACACCGGCACGGCGGGCTCGCTTGCGTACACCGTTCAGCATTCGCTCCTGGATGTCAACCGCAATCACGCGACCCTCGGCGCCCACGAGCTGCGCCAGAGGGATCGTGAAGAAGCCCATACCGCTTCCCACCTCGAGCACCGTCATACCGGGCTTGACATACGGCGCAAGGATCTCAGTGGGATTCTGATAAAGCTTGCGAAGCGGGTTGGCCAGTAAGTAGCCGATCCACCAAGGACATACGTGTTGTTTCATGGGGACCTCTCGGTCAAGCGAGCTTTGTGACGTGGCAAATACTAACATAGGTTCGGGTTCCCAACGTCAACTCTCGCCCACACGTCCTTCCACTTCTACGAGCCAATTGCTCAGAGCGGTGGCCAGGATCCTTTCCGCGCGTTTCACATCAAGTCGGTACTTCTCCGGGATAAAGGACAGATCTACCATGTACACATTCTCCTCGCACGCGAGAAAGGGCACTTGGCTCAGCGTCTTGGCATCAAGCTGCATCAAGTAGCAGTAAACTCGGTTAAGGACCGACTTGCACGACTTAATCTTTACGCCCTGAGACGTGTAGTTGTTTGCGAAGAGGCGGAATTCCGCATGCAGTGGCTCGTGGGCAAGTTCTTTGATCTGGTCGAGATTCTGCCTTAGGGAAAAGAATGGCGCCACCATTGCCAGTCGGTTGACGCTCTTCAGCCCGCCGGGAAGCGACTCGTCGATCTTGTGGACCACAGACGAGAGGTCGTCATTCGACGCGTCAAAATCGTGGAGTCGCCCTATGGCGTGGAGTTCCGGCAGCTTGCGCTTCACAGCGTCCCGTGCCTCGGGTCGGACTAGTAGTACGTTTCCGTGGTCGGCTGGAAAAGGGCCGTCGACTTCGTCGACATCCAGTTCCTTGGGGTCTTTGATATACAGGGCGCACAGACATTGATCCTTTGATAACGAGTTTCGAGAGAGGAATTCCGCCACCATTCGTGCCGACTCGGTGAAAGGCGTTTCCAGGCGCGCCAAGTCCTTTTCCACAATGAACGCGACGTCGGCTGCCTCCAGGATGTGGTCCACCGCCACAACTTGAAGAGTGTGTCGCCGGTAATCGAAAGCCGGGTGCGGTCCTTTCCACTCACGATACGTGAGCACCTGCAACTCGTCTTTGAGGGCTTCGGACAGTCGCTCGATTCCTTCTTCACCGAAAAGATTTTCGGTGGGTATAATCACCGTCTTGCAGCCTGCGTCACACGCGGTCTCGAGCTTGACATCGAGTGAGCCGATAATCGTAATCCGGCCCTGGGTATCGATTTCGCCGGTCATGGCCACGTCTCGACGGAGCGGCCGCCCGGACAAGGATGAAGCAAGAGCCAACGCGATGGGACCGCCCGCAGACGGGCCGTCTTTGGGTGTGGAACCGCCCATGAAATGAAGGTGTATGGGCACGCTCACCCTGTCCATACAAATGCCCAGCGGTCCGGAGCAATGTAGTATTGCAGTGGTGGCAACCTTGCGGCTTTCGTCCATTACTTTCTGGATGTTCCCTGTCGCGTGGACCATGCTCAGGTAGCCGCGGGCCACTTCCGCATCGCCGTGGACGCGGATGGGCGTGGCCTGGATCGGAATAACGGATCCAATTCCCAGTTCCACGTTTACGCCAAGCCCAAGCATCTCGCCGACTCGATCTTCGTCGTTGATGGGGCGCGGCGGCCGCGGAGGTTCGAGGTATTCCTTAACGGTTGCGCGGGTGATAATAACGCTCTCTTTTTCGCGGCTAAGGATTTCTTTCCGCGACAACCGCAAGAAGAGCGTTCGGATGATCCGCTCCAACTCACGCACGCCCGCCTCGTACGTGTAGGTACGGACGAGGAATCTCAGCAGTTCTTCCTCGGTTTCCGGGTCGAAGCGAATCTCCTCTTCGCCGATCTGATATCGGCTTCGGACACGCTTAATAAGGTGTTCCCGGGCGATTGCCACTTTCTCATCGACGCTGTACCTATCGAGCTGCACGACTTCGCAGCGATTCACAACCGGCGGAGGGACTGTTTCCAGAGTGTTGGCAGTAAGGACAAAATGGCAATTGGATAGATCGATGTCCACCGTGGTCTCGGTGTACTTGTCGTGGAAGAGGTGATTCTGTTCGGGGTCCAGGATCTCCAAGAGGGTGGCGACAGCAAACTTTTCCATTTTGTCCGCCTCGTCCATGATGAACATTCCGTTCATGGCGCCCATCTTGATGAGGCCTTGTACTATAGCGCCCGGCTTAGAGCCCTCATAAGTGAAGCCATGGCCCTTGAGATCCGCTTCATCTCTCATCCCTCCGAGTGAAACCTTGTGGGATGGTATTCCGAGATTGTTCGCGATGGAGATGGCGAGCGACGTTTTGCCCACACCGGGCGGGCCGACAAAAAGAAACGCGCTTCCCGTTCCATGCCACGCGGCCAGATCGCGAGCATCGAATTTTTGATATCGCCACACCAGGTTCGCGAAGAAATCGCAAAGAAGCTCCTTCGGTTTCTGCAGACCGTAGTGACTGATGTTGAGGCCGCGTTCGAATTCCTCCGGGAAAACCGAGATCTTGTGGATCACGCCCCACGGGATAGCGAGTAGCGTCTCGATGAGTTCGCTGTACTTGGAACCGCTATGACCGACCGCGTTGAGCTTGTTCTTGTCAATGACCTCGATCACTTGTCGGGGAACCGCGGGATCGTTACGTGCCTCTTCTATTCGGTCATTGAGGCTCTTAACCGTCGGCGCTGTGACTTCTTTGGGTGCGGGCTTGGGGGGAACCGGCGCCAAGGGGGCAGGCAGCAACATCGCTCGAGACAGCCCTTTGAGGGCATCCTTGAAGACTTGAAAGACTTCGGCCGCGCTCTTGTTGTGGACCGCGGCCTCGGGCAGATCAAGTTCCTGGAACAAGAACACAAGTCCCCAGCTCTCCTTGAACGCGTTGAACACTTCTTCGCCGTGTTTCTCGTTTGCCGACACCAGCAGCGCGAAGAGCCGCAACAACGTGCGCAAGAAGCCGGTCCGTTTCAGGAGGGAATACGACGTATCGCGGCTGCGGCGATAGCACACACCGAGCACTTTGGTGGCAAGTTCCAAGTCAAGAGCGGAAATCACTTGATCGAGCAGCGAGTCAGGGAAGTCCGCGAGGGATGTGGAGTAACCTCCAATGATTTCGCTCACGATTTCATCCGCGGGAAGGTCCTGTTCCGCGCGGTCGAAAACGTGCAGAAATTGCCGGCCCTTGATCCCGTTCATCTCGTCCGCGAGGGCATTTCGCAGAGCGCGGTAGAATGTCGGATCCATGGTGCGCCTGTTCATTGCGAACTCGGTATCCGCCTGGATGATTTCGCGTTCCGAGTGCTCGGGATACAGAAGGTGTTCAAGCTCGTGGCGCAACATGAATTCCGCGAAGGCGAGCATCTTGCGTTCTTCGGCGTTGCCTCCGCCAAGTGTGGCTTCAGGGTCTTGAGGCATGACGAAGGCAAGGTAGTCGAAGATTCGCTCGTGAATTCGTATGGTGAAATCCTGTTCTGTCCGGGTAACGACGCTTACCAAGCGCACGCTGTTGCCTTCGTCATCGAGTCGAGCGATGATGAGCCGGTCCAGGGCTCGGTTCGACACTATGGGGTCGGTGCCGCGGTACTTTCGAAAATAGGGAATAACCCGCTTGCCCGCGACAACCTTGAGGATGCGGGCGATCCGTGCTTCACCCTCTTTGCTGGGGAGAGGAAGTCCGTCGAGGACCGTGTGATCGAATTCAACGGGAAACATTCCGGATTCTCCTAATCCGCCGGTTTATCGCTCGCCGGAATGCCATTGTATACCGTTTTGATCGCAAACCATATGATTTTTGGCGCTTGGACCAGTTGCACTTTATCATTGACCGTACGCCTGACGCTGGCATATGGTCTGCGATCGAGACGGAGTGCACCTTAATCGCGCGGCCGTATTTCCGACGCAAGCACTCTCGCTAACATCCGGCCAGGGGGTATATATGAAGAAATATCAGCCGGAGCGCACGGACCTTCTTATCAACACGGAGTGGGGAATAGCCGAGGAAGAAGTCTCGAAGGACGAGGCTCAGCAACGGGGGCTGGTGCTTTTCAAAGGCCGTTGGGTGGCTCCCGACGAGAGTACGAAATTGGCAATAGAAATCGTCGCTTACCGCGCGATCCGTCTTTTAGCAGGTGTAATCTGCCTGTTCGCCGCGTACAGCGCCTATGCCTTGCTTTTCAATATCAGCCGCAAGGCGCCTGTGGGCGCGCTGGTGATGTTGGCGATTGTGGTGTTCGCGTACGTCGCTGCAGCGATAGGCCTGTACATGTTCAAACAGTGGGCGTATTATGTCACAATGGTACTCATGGCCATTAGTATCTTCCAAAGCTTCATCGCTCGCAGATACCTTCTTCTCGTGATCGCGGTTGTGGTGATCGTGGCCCTGATTCGGAAGCCCTTTCGCAGGATCTTCTTTCCACCGAAGCAGGAACCCGCTCCGTCATAGTGGCAGTCAACCATGAACGACACACATATCTTGGTGGGCACGTCCGGTTGGGTCTACGCTGATTGGGACGGGCAATTCTACCCCAAGGAAGTCAAAGGAGCCGACTGTCTGAGCTACTGTAGGGATTCTCGGAAGTTTTCACGAAATGGGATCGCACTGCTGGACAAGCCAGCAGGGGCACCCAGAAGTCAACCCGTGATTACTTTCGAGAACCTATATAAATGCGGTCACACGTATTCTCCATCCTTGAAGGGGTGGGGGGCCTCGCCTGACATTGTGGACGTTCCATCACAAACCACGATAGGCGCCCCGGGGGATGCGCCATCCGACACGACCGCTCATGTTGCCTGATGTCTCTTGCTTCCAAATATCCGCTGAATCACAACATAAAAGAGTGGAATGAACAAAATCGCCAGTGACGTTGCTGTGATCATCCCTCCCAAGACGCTCGTGCCGATGGCATTTTGTGCTCCCGCACCGGCACCAGTGGCCACGGCGAGAGGCAGGACGCCGAAGCCGAAGGCCAGCGACGTCATGACGATCGGACGAAACCGCAATTTTGCCCCCTCCAGAGTGGCTTCCACCACCTCCATGCCACTTTCCAATTTGGCCTTGGCGAATTGGACGATCAAAATGGCGTTCTTGGTGCATAATCCCAAGGTAGTGAGAAGCCCTATCTGGAAATAGACGTCATTGGGAAGTCCTCGGAAGGACGAAGCGAGCACTCCGCCGATGACTCCGAGGGGCAACACGAGCATGATCGAGATGGGCAGGGTCCAGCTCTCGTAAAGAGCCGCAAGAACGAGGAAGATCACGAGCATGGAAAAGGCGTAAAGCGCGAGCGCTTGCGAACTCGCCATCCGCTCCTGGTAAGAGAGTCCGGTCCAATCAAAGCCGATGCCCTGGGGCAATTTCGACACGATCTCTTCCATTGCCTGCATCGCATCACCGGAGCTTTTCCCCTGGGCCGCTTCGCCCCAGATGTTCATAGACGGAAAAGCGTTGTACCGCTCAAGCTTAGGAGAGCCGGATGTCCAGTGCCCGGATGCAAAAGAAGAGAAGGGGACCATCTTGTCTGCATTATTCCGCACGTAAAGTCTTTTCAAATCTTTGGGCAGCATGCGGTAGGGCGCGTCCGCCTGGGCATAAACCCGCTTGATTCTGCCGGCTTGGATAAAATCGTTTACGTACGCGCTGCCAAAGGCTGCCGATATAGTTGTGTGAACGGCCGTGATGGGAGTGCTCAACGCGCCTGCCTTTTCCCAATCGACATGGATTCTGTACTCGGGCACGTCTTCCAGGCCATTGGGCCGAACCCTTGTCAGTCGCGGATCCTGCATGGCCATCCCCAGGAGCTGGTTTCGAGCGGCCATCAGATCGGCGTGGCCCAAACCAGCGCGATCCTGCAGTTGAAAGTCAAAACCTGTGGCCTGGCCAAGTTCGATGACCGCAGGCGGAGGAAATGCAAATACCATGGCATTGCGGATTCTTGAAAAGGCGACCATAGCCCTTCCGGCCACCGCTCCGGCCTTCAGATCCGGTCGGTTGCGAAGCCCCCAATCCTTGAGCTTGACAAATGCGAGCCCCACATTCTGTCCCCTGCCGGAGAAGCTGGTTCCAGACACGGTCATTATCGCTTCAACCGCTTCCTTTTCTCGCACCAGAAAATGCTCCCTGACTGTATCCAGGACCGCATTGGTCTGTTCCAAGGCTGAATTTGCCGGAAGCATCGCTTGAATCATCAGTATGCCTTGGTCTTCGTCAGGTAGGTAGGAGGTAGGCATCCGTTGAAACAGAAAGCCCAGCGCCGCCACAATCAGTAGAAAGACAAACAAGTAACGCAGCTTCTTGGAAACAGCATGGCCAATCAAAGCCAAATATAGGTCTCTCCCGCGAGAAAAAGTGCGATCAAACCATCTGAAAAACGGGCGCAAGAAAAAGACGGCATTTTCCGACGGTTCGTGTCCCGCTGCAACGGGCTTGAGCAGAGAGGCGCACAGAACCGGTGTCAGGATCAATGCTACTATCACCGAAAGAAGCATGGAAGCGATAACGGTCACTGAAAACTGGCGATAAATGACACCGGTCGAGCCACCGAAAAAGGCCATGGGGCCAAACACCGCCGACAGCACCAACCCGATCCCGATCAGTGCGCTGGTGATCTCTTCCATGGATTTGCGGGTGGCGTCTCTGGGGGAAAGTCCTTCCTCGACCATTATTCGCTCGACATTCTCCACGACCACGATTGCATCATCCACCAGAAGGCCGATGGCCAGTACCATGGCAAACATGGTCAGCATGTTGATCGAGAACCCGAAAAACGCGAGAACCGCGAAAGTCCCCAAGAGTACCACCGGCACCGCAATGGTCGGGACCAGGGTGGCCCGGACGTTTCCCAGGAAAAGGTACATGACGAGGAAGACCAGCAGGATGGCCTCAAAAAGAGTCTTGACTACCTCGTCAATGGCCACCTTCACAAAAGGGGTAGTCTCGTAAGGATAGACGACCTTCATGCCCGAGGGGAAGTATCGGCTCATCTCCGCTAGCTTTGCTTTGACGGCATCGGCCGTATCCAGCGCGTTCGCGCCGGCAGCCTGTCGGATGGCCAGAGCCGCGGAAGGTTTGCCATTATGGTATGCTTCGACATCGTAGACTTCGGTACCTAATTCCGTCCGTCCCACATCCCTAATCCGCACAACAGAGCCGTCCGGATTTACTCGAATAGGGATAGCGGCAAACTCATCAGGAGTTTTGAGAAGACTCTGCACGATGATTGAGGCATTCAAACGCTGACCTTGTACCGCCGGCGTCCCGCCGAACTGACCGGCGGATACTTCAACGTTGTAGGATCGGAGCGCCGTGATCACATCTGCAATCGTCAAGTGGTAGTTGGTCAAACTGTCAGGGTTGAGCCAGACTCGCATGGCATATTGGGTGCCGAAAGTTTCCACTTCGCCCACCCCCGGCACTCGCGCCAAGACCTTCTCGAGATTGGATTGTGCATAGTCTCTCAAGTCATTGCCGTCCATGCTGCCGTCTTCCGAAATCAGGCCCACGACCACGAGATAGTTCCGTGTCGATTTGCTGACCTTTACACCCTGCTTCTGGACCACGTCCGGCAGGCTGGCCGTGGCTAACTGAAGTTTGTTTTGCACCTGGGCCCAGGCAAGGTCAGGATCGGTTCCCGGGGCAAACGTCAACTCGATGCGGGAGGCGCCGGCTGAATCGCTTGTGGCGGACATGTACAGCATCTTGTCAAAGCCGGTCATCTTCTGTTCGATGATCTGTGTCACGCTGTTTTCAACAGTCTCTGCGGAAGCACCAGGGTAAAAAGAGTCAATGGCAATGGACGGCGGCGCGATGGGGGGATACTGCGATATGGGGAGGCTATGGATCGCTAAGCCGCCCGCGACCATCATGATGATGGCAATAACCCAGGCAAAGACCGGACGGTCCAGAAAGAATCTCGATAACATCGGGCGACTCCGTCAATTTGATTTTTCGGCTGACTGGACAGTGTTCCCCGGGTCCACATCAGCCTTTCGAGCGATATCAAGAGGAATGACCTTCACGGAAGCGCCAGGCCGAACTTTCTGGACACCTTCGACAATCACTTGGTCGCCGGATGCGAGACCTGAAGAGACGAGCCACTTGTCGCCGATGGCTCGATCGAGCATGAGCATCCGTTGTTGAACCTTCCCTTCGAGGTCTGCGATGAGTGCAAAGGGATTCCCCTTGGGATCGCGTGACACCGCTTGCTGAGGAATAAGGATGGCCTGCTCATTGATCCCCTCTTTCACCACCGCGCGGACGAACATGCCGGGAAGGAGAACTCCTTCCGGATTTGGAAAGACAACTCTCAGAACGACTGATCCTGTCGAGGGATCCACTGTGACGTCTCGAAACAGAAGCGTCCCTTCCATTGGATACGCTGTGCCGTCTTCCAGGATGAGCTTGACCTTCTTCTGGTTCGTTCCGTTTTGATTGAGCCGGTTGTCTTCCAGGCGACGCCTTAATCGCAGCAGTTCGGCGGTGGACTGGGGCACATCCACGTAAATAGGATCCAGTTCCTGGATGGTTGCCAGGGCGAGCGCCTGATAAGCCGTCACCAGGGCACCATCCGTCACGTTGGATTTGCCGACGCGGCCCGAGATGGGTGCCGTAACCTGGGTATACCCGAGATTGATCCGAGCCGTCTCAACAGCGGCTTTCCAATACTGGATATCGGCCTCCGCCTGCTTAAGGGCGGCATCTTTGTCGTCATAGTCCTGCTGGCTCACCGCATGTTCGGCACGTAATGCTTTATAGCGTTCAGCCTTCGACCGGATCGCAGGCAGATTGGCCTCTGATCGTCCAAGGGCTGCCCTGGCGTTATCGAGTGCCGCCTGAAACGGGGCTGGATCGATCTGATAAAGCACCTGGCCGGCTTTCACGTCAGAACCTTGCTTGAACAAGCGTTTTTGTATGATGCCATTGACCTGGGGGCGTATTTCCGCCACCAGGTACGCAGACGTACGGCCCGGCAATTCAGTGGTCAACATGAGCTCCTGCGGCTGGACCGTCACGGTAGTCACTTCCGGAACAGGAGGCGGCAGGGATTGCTTCGGCCGATCGCAGCCGCCCAGCAAGAGGCCGCCTAACAGAGCCACGAGTACTACACCTCCCGTGAGTAGTTCAAAAACGGTTTCCCTGGATTGCATGAGCAACCTCGCACATATCGATGATGAACGGATTGAGTTCCCGAGCCTGATTCCCGTTCAGGCGCCAGCGAGCCCGGACGGTGAGGAAACCTGCACGTTATCCAGCGATGTCGAATATCCTGATAACGGTGCTCTGAATTCCAACGAGAGCCTATCCCCAGAAGAACCGCAACCCATCGCAACCTTCTGTTCCGCCATATCGGACCCTCTTTTCGTAATCGGCCTTTTTTGAAGTCACGCGGCGGAGTGCCTCGGTCCGCTCACTTCCTCAGCACTCCCTTGATGAAAATGTCCGTGGCAATTGATAGGCCATCTCCTTTTCGGAACCGGTCGGGATCTTCAATCATCCGAAAAAGAAAAGTGTTGATGATTCCGTCTAGTGCCAGTGCCATGAAATAAGGATCAACGGCCCGGAAGACCTTTTCCTTGATGCCTCTTTCAAAAACTGAGGCCAGTCGCTCCAAAAACTCATCGTGTTTCTTAAGTAGTTCCCGGTCGAAGCCGGTTCGTATGTTGAGTCCCGCGCCCCGGGATTCGGCGAAATAGATGCGCACGATAGGCAGATTATCAAAGAATAGATCCCGCCGAATCGCGATATGTTTCTTGATGGCTCGAAGAGGGGTTAGTTCCTCTTCCATTACTTGTATAAGAGCGTGGTGCCACTTCTCCGCCACTCCCATGATGAGGGCTTTGTACAATTCTTCCTTATTGGCGAAGAATTTATATAACGTGCCGATCCCGAACTCTGCCTCTTTAGCAATCTCGTGCATGGAGACGTTGTGATAGCCCTTTTCCGAGAAGAGTTTCAGAGCGGCGTCGAGTATCTCTCCGCGTTGTCGCAGGTTTTCTCGTTCTCGGCGGGGGAGGTTTTCGAATTTTGTGGTGACCTCGCCGATCAGTGAAAGGCTCATTTGCTTCTCTTTCTGACGGTCGGTTCAGAATCTGACGTCGGATTCTATTTTGTCTCTCGGTGGCAGTCAAGGAGATATTCGTCTTCCACAAAAGAATCCCGTGAGGATTCCGGAGTTGTGCAGGCTTCTAATACCGACGCGCAATCGAAGCAGTGAGTCGGCCGGATACCTCCTCCGCTTCGGACGGCAAGCCTAACTGCGCTTCGGAGGCATTCCGGCCGACTACCGAAAACCTCTTCTTTGAAAGCGCATCGGCATAAGCTGGAGTTGAGATCGCGGAAATTCGGGCAGTGCGTTTAGCCGCCCTGCAAGTTCCGGTTGTCTTGCGATGAGGCGCTCTCCAACAAGTGACTTTGGTAGGCAGCCGGCATGCCTTCGAAGTGAAGTCAGGCCAATGCTCATTCAAAGAAGTAACAAACTGCAGCGTCCAAAATCCTCCGTGTCCTCCTTTACGAGCGAGGGGACTCGTATTCTCCTCTTTGATAAAGGAGGGGTTGGGGAAGATTTTGCTATTCCGCATCAGGTGCCGGCGAGTCGTGCTGGAATACCTATTTGAAAGAACATTGGAACCAGGTCTGCCGTCCGCAGCGGAACAGGCATTCGGCGGCCTCACTGTTTCGATTGCGCAATGGCAGTCACAGCCGCGTTTTCAGGTAGCTCCCCAGGGCTGTGTCCATCGTCCCTATATGGTCGCCAAGCCACTCGCCCATCTTCTCAGTGACCGAAACCACCAACATGGAGTCCGCGCCCCGCGATCGAAGGCGTTCGGCCATCACCCGTACTTCTTCGGTAAGGCGCACGTGGTCCGATTTGTGGGCGTGCATTGCCGGGTACTGGAATTGCTCCATGTACCGTTCCTCTGTGCCGAAATGGAACCGGGTATATTCGATGAGGAAGTCGATGAACTTCTCGACTTCATCTTTTCCTTTCCCTTGCATTATCGCGTTCACGATATCGTTCAGTCGCTGGTAGAGCTCTTTGTGTTGCTCATCTATCATGCCTACGTGCGTGGTAAGACGCTGTGTCCACGACACATACTGCTTCATAATTCTCCTCCCTCGGACGACTTCGGTAATTCCTTCCCCTCAGCGCTCGAAGCCCACATCGCTCGAAATATCGCGCGTAACAGACTTCCCGGACGAACGATCAAACGCAGCCCGGTTACCGCCAATTCTCTATAGCAATTGGCCCGCACAACGAGAACTGTTTGACAAAATCCTCACAAACGCGCGGAATGTAGCAATGACGTGACGATACTCACGATGACCGCTCCGGCAACGGCCCACCAGAACGATTTGATTTCGAAACCGCTCACAATCGACCCCGCGAGCATGAGCAGGAGTGCATTGATGACTATGACGAACAGCCCGAGCGTAAGTATGGTGATGGGCAGTGTCAGGAAGACTAGTATCGGCTCTATGAACATGTTAAGCAGCCCAAGCACCGCCGCAGCCGCAAGCGCGGCGCCGAGGCTTCGAACATGAATCCCCGGAAGGACGAAAGCTGCGACGAGTATCGCCACAGTAATCACGATCCAGTAAATAATTAGAGATATCATTGCCTTTTCCCCCTTTGGCGTCGCACTGCCGCGTGACGGTGCAATCACCGCCACCGTTTCTTTCGCTTGTATCGCTGGTATCCCTTGACCGAAACCTCCGACTTGATTCCGAGATAGAACTCACGGACATCCTCATCCTGCATGAGCTGGTCGGGCGTTCCCGCGAGTACGAACCTGCCGTTTTCGAGCACGAATCCGTAGTCCGCCACATTCAATGCCATACGCGCATTCTGCTCTACAAGCAGAATCGTCACGCCGCTGTCCCGGATTTCACGAATAACCTGGAAGATTTTGCGTACCATCACCGGAGCCAATCCTAACGACGGCTCGTCGAGAAAAAGAAGCTTCGGCCGCGCCATGAGCGCCCGTCCGATCGCAACCATCTGCTGCTCGCCGCCCGAAAGGGTCCCAGCCCACTGACGTTGCCGCTGTTTCAAGACCGGAAAGAGGGTGAACACTCGGTCGATGTCTTCGGAAATGCCATCACTGTCCCGCCGCGGGTACCCGCCCATGAGAAGGTTCTCACGGACTGTCAGCTCCTCAAAAAGGTCTCTACCTTCGGGTACGCACGAGATGCCCATGCGGACGATATCTTCGACTTCCATCCCGTCGATGCGCCGGCCGAGAAACTCAATGGTACCTTTGTCGGGCTGATCCTCGAGGAGGCCCGTGACGGTCTTGAGCAGCGTCGTTTTTCCCGCGCCGTTGGGGCCCAGAATTGAGACGACCTGTCCCTGGGAGACTTCCATCGAGACGCCTCGCAGCGCGTAAACCTTTCCATAAAGGGTCTCGATGTTCCTAATTGTCAGCACGGTCGTCTCCACCCAGATACGCCTCGAGCACCTGCGCGTCGTTCTGTATCTGCTCGGGCGTGCCTTCAGCGATCTTGCGGCCGTAGTTCAACACAGTGATGCGGTCCGAGACCTCCATCACGAGGTTCATATCGTGCTCGATGAGGAGGCACGTGATTGCGAATTCTTCTTGGATGTCCTTCAGCCATATCATGAGGTCCTGCTTCTCTTCTACGTTCATGCCCGCGCACGGCTCGTCCAGGAGGAGCAGTTCAGGCTCTAGGGCAAGCGCTCGACCGAGTTCCACCTTCTTCTGGGTACCGAAGGAAAGGTTCGAAACGAACTCGTTTCGCGCGGCCTGAAGATCGAGGAAGTCGATGATGCGCTCGACTCGATCGCGATTTTCCATCTCGTCGCGCGCCGCTCGGCTGCGGCTGTGGAAGAGCATCGCGCCGGAAAAAAGACCGGACTTCAGAAACAGATGCCGCCCCAGCATGAGATTGTCCATCGTGGTCATGTGGGCGAACAGTTCCACATTCTGGTACGTTCGAGCGATGCCGAGAGCAGCGATCTTGTGGGGAGCCAAGCGCTGTATTTCGCGGTCCTTGAAAACTATGCGGCCTTGCTGGGCGCGATAGATCCCGCTGATACAGTTGAAGAGAGTGGTCTTGCCCGCGCCGTTGGGGCCGATGATCGCGGAGATGCTGTTCTTTGGTACGTCGAAGCTTACATCGGCCAGCGCTCGTAGTCCGCCGAAGCTGATGGAGAGACTCTCCGTGCTGAAAAAAGCCATTCGGTTACTTTCCCGCCCTTGTCCTCTATCCGTACGGACTGTTAACTCAGCTCAACTCGATCCGTCGCTTGCGGCAAAACCGATGCGTCATCTATCCGCCTTGATCCAGTCGGAGAGGCGCTTGGATTTGCCGTCCTTAAGCGCCTCGGCGATGAAGACCTCCTTCTGGCCCTGGCGATCTTCCGGTCTGAAGGTGATGTGGCCGAAGATCCCTTTGAAGTCGGTCATCTTGTCAAGTTCCGCGATGACATTGTCGGTGGTCACGTCGCGGCCGACCTTTTTCAGCGCCTCGACGAGCGGCTCGGCAAAGCCGAAGCCCGCCAGGTACATGATTCCCCACCGTTCGCCTTTTGGCACGTACTTCTCGAATGCCGCATGATATTTCTTCATCAAAGGGATGTCCGCATCGGGAAGCTCAGCCAGGCATGAGAAGATCGTGCCTTCCCACAGGCCACTCGTAATCTGGTTCATGAGCGCGGGATCGGCAAGAGTGCTCGGCGCCATCCACAATGGAGCGAACTTCATTGCTGCCGCAGTTTTCCGCATGATGACGGCGCTCGTCGGGTTCACCCAGAGTATCACCGCGTCAGGTTCGGCATTCTTGAGGGCCATCGTATGAGACTTGAGGTCCCGATCCTGAGGTTCAACCGGAACTTCCGCTGCAAGCTTCATCTTGTATTTTTCGAGCTGCTGCTGAGCGCCCTTGAGGCCGCCTTTGCCGTAGTCGTCGTTCTGGTAGAAGAAAGCGATCTTCTTCTTACCCATAGATTCGACCGCATACTTCACCAGAATCGATGCTTCATCGAGATAGTTGGGGTAGATGAAGAAGAAATGCCGGTCCGGTTTGATGGACCACGCGTTGCCGAGCGCCATCCAGATGATCTTCTTTTCCACCAGGTAGTCCCGGGCAGCGAGCGCACATGCGGTACAATCTCCCGCTACGAATGCGAATACGCCCGGTCCTTCCACCAACTCTTTGATGCCAGCGACCGTCCGCGCCGGGTTGTATTGGTCGTCGAACACGAGATGCTTGATCATACGGCCATTAATGCCGCCTTCATCGTTAATCATCTTGAAGTATGCCTCAGCACCGCGTGCGACTGCTCCCCACGCCGCTGCGGGGCCGGTCAATGCGGCCCATTGGCCGATCCGGATCTCGGTGTCGCCTATCCCGGGAGTGTCAGCCGCCGTCACTCCTCCGGCCGCGCATACGGCAATCAACAACCCCATAGCGATCGTCCACAGCACTCTCTTCTTCATTGGAGCCACTCCTCGTTCGTCAGATATGGGTGGGCCGCGGCACCCGCACTAGACCTTCTTCACGTAGTGGCGTGCCAACAGACCGCTAGGCCTGATGCACAGGATCACCACAATGATTGCGAACGCCACAACCGATTTGAATTCAATGGAAACGTACGTGCCGAACAGGTTTTCCACGATCCCCACGATATAGCCGCCCGCTGCCGCACCCGGCAGGCTCGTCATCCCGCCGAGCACAGCCGAACTGAAGCCTTTGAGCAGAGGGTCCCACATCATGTAAGGGTCGAGAGTTGAGGCCGGCGCGATGAGTAACGCGGCAACCGCGCCCACCACCGATGATAAGCCCCATGTGCCCATGAGGATGCGATTCGTCCGTATGCCCATGAGGCGCGCGGCGTCTCTGTTCAGCTGCGTCGCTTTGATAGCGATTCCTGTCTTGGTGAATCGAAAGAAGAGAAACAGAAGCACCATCATCACAAGAGCAACCGCGAAGGTCAGCACCTCGAGGCGGCTTACGAAGAAACTCCCAATGGTGAAGGTGTCGTACGACGTGATGGGGAAGGGCAGCTCACGTTGGTCCGAACCCCACTTCCACGATACCAGGCCGAACAGGATCATCTCCAGGCTCAGAGTCATGATAATGAGACCAAGCACCGTCGGGTCCTTGGCTCGGCGCATAAAAAGAAATTCGCAGCACGCTCCGAGCACGAACGCGAACAACAGCGTGAGCGGCAAAGACGCCCAAAACGGCAAACCGTATCCGTGCAAGAGCATGAACGTCACGTAGGTGCTCAGGCACGCCATGTCGCCCTGGGCGAAGTTGAGCACTTCCGACGTCTTGTAGATGATCACCATTGCCAGAGCGATGAGTGCGTATGCGCTCCCGACGGCAATTCCACCTATGACGATCTGCCACAGCATCGTAATGCCGCTCCTGCTGGGCCAACGGCCCGCCCGATCACCGACGGGCACGGCCGCGAGCGATCAAAAGGGATAACTCTTCCAGTAGATTTTCGTCCGAATCCAAAAACCGAATATTCCGAGCGGTTCGAATACGATAATCAGGAACATGATCAGTCCATAAACGACGTACTGGAAGTTGGGCAGTCCGGAAACCGTGAACCAGGTTTCCGACAGCTGCAGAAGGATCGGTCCCACCAACGGAAGATTGTGGACGCTGGCCAGCTTGAGATTCAGCACCGACAGCAAGACAGCGCCGACCACCGATCCGAAAATGGAGCCCAAGCCTCCCACCACCACCATGGACAGGAACAGAATCGACAGCATAAGGTTGAATGTCTGCGGTTCGATGAATCCCAGAGCGAACGCGTACAATCCGCCCGCCACTCCGGTATAGAATGCCGACACCGCGAACGCGAGAGTCTTGAAATAGGTCAGGTTTACGCCCATCGTGTGCGCCGCAACATCGGAGTCGCGAATCGCGACAAACGCGCGGCCGACCTTGGTCTTGGTAATGTTCCGTGCGGCCATGGTCATGATGATCGCAATAGGAACGATCAGCCAGTAGAGATCGAAGTCGCCCGCCAGCGTCACAGGTCCTAAAGCAAGCGGCGGTGCGTGCAGTCCTTGACGCCCTCCAAACAAGTCCCACCGGCCGATGATCTGCGTCACCGTCAAGCCGAAGCCTAGAGTGGCGACAGCGAGATATGGACCTTCGAGCCGCAGTGCAGGCAATCCGAGGAGGAATCCGAATCCGGCCGCCACCAGCCCGGCCATGGGCAATGCGATCACAAACGGGATCTGTAATTTGGTCATGAGGAGCACGGTGCCGTACGCGCCGAGCGCGAAAAACCCGGCATGGCCCAGCGAGATCTGGCCGGCATATCCGACGAGCAGGTTCAGTCCTACAGCGACGATCACGTTGATGGCCATGTAGTTGGCCATGTAGATGTAATAGTTCTTTCCCATCCAGGAAGCCGCAAAGGGAAACGCTGCCATCGCCGCGAGAAAGACTACGAACCACGCAAACACCACGCCTGACGAAAACAGCCTGATGTCTTCGTAATGGCTGCGCTTCATATCCATGAGGCCTGGCCTCGCTTTGAAGAGCACCCCACCGAACCGGTCTTGACGGCCGCTGGGGTAAAGGCGCGTGGGATGCGTGAACAAAGGAAGGAAAATTCCCCGCGGGACGCCCGCGAGGGGTACGTATCGAAGATATGCGGGTACGAGCGGCCGAAAGTCAATCACATAATTGACTCGTGCGTATCCATTCGGCCTTGTGGGGCAGGCTTTCCAGCCTGCCGGTTGCGGATACCCACCAATCGCTGACTCGAATCGGGCGAAGCGCGGGACTGTGCCACGGAAGTGTCCACCGAGACCCTGGTCGCAAGTAAATGGATTCACCCTGGCTCACGCGCCGGGCATCAGCAATCGGCTGCAAGGTACGATGGGACGCTGTCCTTTTGGGCTTGACAGCACAAGTCCGAGTGGGTATGCTCAAACGGATACGGGAACGGATTGCTCCGAAAGTCCCGTCGCTCTCATGGGCGGGTAGCTCAGCGGGAGAGCACCGGCCTTACAAGCCGGGGGTCACAGGTTCAAATCCTGTTCCGCCTACCACAGCGGCCTTGGAATGGGCCGCGGGCCTCGATCGGGGGCGTAGTTCAGACGGTTAGAACGCCGGCCTGTCAAGCCGGAGGTCGCGAGTTCGAGTCTCGTCGTCCCCGCCACTTAACCGACCGAAATCACAGGGAAGCTAAAACAAGCCAGCTTCCCTGTTTTTGTTTATCGCGTGATCCAGGGCTCCCAAAGGGCTCCCGAGGGAAATGAAGGGTGTCGCAGTGAACTCCTGGGCGGATAGCTGCTACTGAGTCGCGTGTGGTTTACCCGGAATTCCGCTATCAACGCATGTTTCCCAGGTTTCCCAGCTAGAAGAAGGAGTCGGTTATGACCATTACTCGCAGAGAGTTTCTCATTACTACAGGCGCTATCGGCGCGGGTCTTGCCCCGTCGTCTTTGGGGCTAGAGCTGGGACCGGTAAAGGCTTATGCCAATGTAAAAGCGGCCGGCAATGAGGGCGCAATCCTGTTTACCAACGGGACGATCTATATAGATGCCGACAAAAAGGCCCAGAATCTCCTTGTCGAAGACGGTAAAGTCGCTGGCTGGAATGTTCCGCCGGAAAAGCACCCTACTGCGGTTACGGTGGATCTCAAAGGCGCAGCAGCGTACCCGGGTTTTATAGACAGCCACGTTCACTTGATGGAGGCTGGGACCGTTTTTCGACTCGGAGCTGACCTCATGGGTTGTAAGGATGCCGAGTCGATGGCGAAAGAACTGACAAAGAAAGTGAAAACAACTCCGGAGAACGGGGTTGTGCTCGGTGTTGGCTTCTCACTTAAAGATTACGACAAATGGTCGCTGGGAGACCTTGCAAAGATGGACAAAGTCACGGGAGATAGGCCGGCTTTCCTGGTTGATCAGCTCGGTCACAATGCCGTCATGAATACCGCCACCATCAAACTGGCGGGGCTTACCGCTGCAACCCCCGTGCCTCTCGGGGGAAAAGCGATAGTTGAAAATGGCAAGCTTACCGGCATGGTTCGCGAAAGCGCCATGACTTTGCCCTGGGACGCAGTGTTTCGTCGCCTGGATTCGCAAGGGATCAAAGAAGGCACGCTGCAGATGCTCAAGCATTGGGCATCGATCGGTTACACGGGAGCAGTGGATCTGATGGGCGCTCCCGGCCTAAGATTTATGAGGCCGGACCTTTTTGTGGAATTGGAAAAAGAGGGTACCCTCCCCATGCGGATCAATTACTGCTATACGATCTTTAGCCTGAGCGATGTGGATAAAGCGGCCGAGTATCGAGGCCGTGACTCTGACTTGGTCAGGTTCCTCGGCTGCAAGATCTTCGTAGACGGCGCTTATGCCGGGGGCGAGGCTTGGACCAGTTGGAAAAACCTGCAAGGTAATCACGGCCTGCAAGAGGTATCTGCCGACGACTCTCATGGAAAGGAACACGATATAAACGCCATTGTCGCCAAGGTCGACGATTACGGGATGAATATGCACTACCACGTTCAAGGAGACATGGCTGTCGGCGCTGTACTCGGAGCGCTGGAGAAGGTGTGGGTCAAGAAGGGCAAGCTTTCCGGGACCCATACCCTTATACACCTGGCATTCCCCACTGACGAACAGATCCGGAAGATGAAGCAGTTCGACGGTCAAGTAGTTACCACTGTGCAGCCGGGCTTCTGGCCAGTGGAGAGTGATACCGTGCATTACTACGGCGAGCGAGCCAAAGGGTGCTATCCGATCAAGAACCTCATTGATAATGGCCTCTCCGTAGGTATGAGCACAGACTTCAGTGTGTCGCCGCTTGCTTATGCTCCTGCCACAGAAGTCATAGGGGTGGCGGCCACAGGAGGAGGGGACCCCAAGTCGCATCCGCCGGTCAGCATACGAGACGTGATTCACGGGCTGACGGTTGGCAGCGCCAGAACGACCGGGAAGAACGATACTGGCAAACTGGACAAGGGATACAAAGCTGACATAGTGGTCTATGACAAGGATCTGTATACGGTGTCTCCGGAAAAATTCACCAAGGACTATCCGAAAGTGCTCTCAACCTGGGTAGGTGGGAAGAAGACTTGCGAAGCCGCCAAGTGAGCACAGGTTCCGATAGACCGCCATGCAGATCTTACCGGGATTCTATCAGGCGAGCGGATTTTTCCTGCACCGAATGGTGGGGTCAGGTCTTGAAACTTGACATCAAACGATCGGGCTAACAGGGCCAATTCTGCGCTGTGCGGCGTGAATCGCATAGCGAGAAGAAATCCTCTACTGATCATTTCTGTCCCCAAATCTCCGTCTTTCCGTGATCAAAAGTCAGCCGGTCGGTCTCCCTTACAAGATCCTCGTCGCTCACTGAAAGATAAACGCTTGAGGGAAACTTCTTCTTATTACCATGCCCGACAATGGCATCACGAATGTCTTTGTCCAAGCTGCTTAGGATGGCATTGGTTTTCCAGCAGTGCCTGAAATGGTGGGTTCGAGGTAATGCGCTCAACCCAACGCGTTCTGCGGCCGGTCGCCAAGGATTCTTCAAAGAATCTTGATCATCCGAGTTTCCTCCAGGCGTTGGTACGGCGTGACCGAGAAATGATCCGGTCTTGGCTGCCGTCCGGAGAACGGGAACCAAGTCCTTCTTGATAGGGGGTGTTTCGGAAGACGTTCCTTTGTTTGCTTATGGAAAGGATTCCTTTCGTCCTAAAGAGGGTAAGAACGGTTTACCTCCCGCCCAACATGTGGCACATAATTCGGGAAGGGAGTATTTGACGAAGGCGCGAGAAACAGCAGTACCACCAATACGGATCAGCAGTCTAATGGCGGACAAGGATAAGCCAATGAATCCACGCGGCCTGAACAGCGACACTCCCAGAGTCGAGGTCCGGGCGAGACAAAGGGAAGAGCTCATTCAAGCTCTTGTGAGTGCGATAGACTCCTCTGCCGATGCCATGATCATCTACGACCTTGGGGGAAGTGTGAAATATGTGGGCGAATCGTTTACTCGAATGTTCGGGTGGACCAAGGCAGAGGTTGTCGGCAAGCGAATACCATTTGTGCCGGAATCCGAATTAGAAAGATCTTTGGAGCAAATCCGCCGTCTCATAAAGGACGGAAAGCCCGTCAGTGGCTTCGAGACGATCAGGAACACAAAGGACGGGAAGGTCTTGAACATCAGCTTGAGTTCGTCGCGCTACAACGATCACGAGGGTAATCCCGCGGGAATTTTGGTCATCATGCGGGACATAACCAGTAGCAAGCTGGCCGAATCCCAATTGCGAAAAAGTGAGGAAGAATTCCGTAAGCTCTATCAGCAATCAAAAAGGGCTGAAGAGCTCTACCAATCACTGATCAACTCTTCAGCCGACGCAATTGTAATATACGATTTAGAGGGAAATGCGACGTACGTGAGTGACGCGTTCACCAAATTGTTTGGATGGACCAAGGCAGAAGTTATCGGCAAGCGACTACCCTTTGTGCCGGAATCCGAATTGGAGACCGCCTTAGAAGGCATCACCAAGTTAATACGGGATGGCGTCCCGGTCAGTGGCTTTGAAACGAGAAGAAACACGAAGGACGGAGCCGTGCTTGACGTCAGTATCAGCTCGTCACGGTATCATGATCACGAGGGCAATCCGGCCGGCATTCTGGTTATCCTTCGGGATATAACCGCGTGGAAGTCTATGGAAAGGGCAAGGAAGCGCGCGGTCAACCATCTGGCGCACGAGTTGACTACCCCGCTCGCGATCGTCAGGGCATCCATGGCGAGACTGGCGCGACAAGATCTGTCCGTGGAAGTGAAGCAAAAGATTCTTGAACGGACCGATCGCAACCTAAATCGATTAGGCGACATCCAGACTAACGTCCAGGAGATCATCGAGCCCCGCGAGTGCAAGCCCAAACCCTTTCCCGTAATCCAGGTCACTCAGCAAATCTTGGATGAAATCCGCCAGGAGAGTTCTCAGCGGTCGGTGGAGCTTGTGGAGCGTTTGGAGCCTTTGGATACTCCCTTTACTGACCCGATGGTCTTCAAGAAAGTCCTCCGGACGCTTACGAAGAATGCGATTGAGAACACACCGGATCAGGGTCAGGTGATCGTCAGCTTAGGAAAAGCTCCTTCGGGAGTCATCTTAAGTGTTTCAGATCAAGGGGTAGGTATTTCCGAGGCAGATCGACCGTTTGTGTTCGAAGCTTTCCATCACACACAAGCCACGGATCTCTATTCCACAAGGAGCCCCTATGATTTTGACGCCGGCGGAAAGGGACTTGAGCTCATGCAGCTCAAGATCCTGGCCGAAGCAGGTTGTTTCGATCTCCGGTTTGATACTCAAAGATGCCAATATCTTGTGGACGGTGAAAGCAGTTGTCCTGGCCGCATATCCTCTTGCGAGCACGCGACCGATAAGGAGAGTTGCGCGCGATCGGGCGGCACCACGTTCCAAGTCCTCTTTCGTGAACCGAACGGGGAGTAGTAACGAAACTCCATGAAAACGCCTCGAAGCGAGGCTATGGCATGACTCCTCGTCGGTAAACCGGCTGCGGCGGTTCATCCCTTCGGCTCAAGGCCAGTTCGAGCGCTCGAATTAACCGAGGCCTTGTCTCGCGAGGATCAATGACATCGTCGACATTGAATTTTGCTGCCGCCGGATACGGGCCGCAGTATTCCCTAAAACGCTCCTCCAGCTGCCTCTTCAATGCCTCCGGGTCTTCGGCTGCTGCCAATTCCGCGCCGTAGCTCGCCAACACGCCGCCATCAACAGGAAGAGATCCGAAATCCGCTCCAGGCCAAGCGAGCGTCAGGACCTGCTTGGCGCCGTAGCCGCACATGGCCGAACCCCCAAATCCGAAGGCCTTTCTGATAACCACCGTAATCTTGGGCACATCGGTCCACGCTAAGGCGTAGGCCACCGCCAAGCCCTGGCGAAGAGCTCCTTCTCGCTCTGCTTGGGCTCCCACCATGACTCCGGGAACGTCCACCAGAAAGATCAGGGGTAGGTGATAGGCGGAGCATAGATCAATGAAGTGGCGTTCCTTTTGAGCGGCCTTGGCGGTGATCGCTCCGGCGAAAACCTTCGGCTGGTTGGCCACGATTCCCACTGCATGGCCGCCGAGGCGCGCGAAACCTGTGATCATCATGGAGGCGAAATGTGGCTTGATTTCAAAGAAACTTCCGAGATCCACTACCGAGTCAATGACTCGCCTCATGTCATAGGCTTGTCTGGAACTTTCCGGAACTATGCTTGTAAGCTCATCGTCCATACGATCGGGGCTGTCTTCGCAGAGAATCGACGGCGGATACTGCCATGCATTTGAGGGCAGATACGACAAGTACCGCCTGATCGTCTGAGGGGCGTCGCGATCGTTTTCCGCCTCGTTGTCGGCCACTCCGGATATATGGCAATGAACACGCGAGCCGCCCAATTCTTCCTTGCTGACCGCCTCACCGGTAGCGCTCCGAATCACCGGCGGTCCGCCGGCTGCCATCATGCCTGTGCCTTTGACCATGACGATGAATTCCATGAGACTGGTGACCAAAGCAGAATCGCCAGCGCTGGGTCCCATGACCGCTGCCGCTTGGGGGGCCAGACCAGATAAACGGGCAATCTTGAGGTGGCTGAAAACCGCGGGCAGTCCCTCGCCAATGAATTCTTCGGCTCTAGCTCCGGCGCCGTCCATCAGCCACACGAGCGGGACTTTTTCCTGGGAGGCGATCTCGACCATCCGCACTTTCTTGTTGAAGTGGGTAAGCCCTTCAGATCCACCCAAAACGGTGAAGTCTTCAGCAACAACGCCTACGTGTCTCCCTTCAATACGGCCGAAACCGGTGATCACACCATCGGCAGGCGTGTTCCTTCCCGCCATTTCAGCGCGGTGCACGGCGGCGGTCGCCAATAGCCCATACTCTTGAAACGTTCCAGGGTCCAACAACAGTGCGACCCGTTCTCGAGCGGTCAACTTGCCCTGTTCGTGCTGGCGACGAACTCTGACAGCACCGCCCATCTCCTGGGCCTCTCGTTTCCTGCGTTCGAGATCCTTGATTGATTCCTGCATGGCTTTCGCCTCTACATACGCTCGTATATCATGAGTCGCTCAAAGGTGAGTAAAACGCAACCTGGATTGGCGACTCGTTCAGCTCGTCCTGTTTGTGACCGCAAACAGAAGAGGCCCAACACCTATGAGGATTCTCGGAAATTCTCACCGAATGGGAACTCACTGCTGGGCAAGCCAGTCCCACGCGGCGCGGGACGCCCAGAAGTTGATCCGTGATTACTATCGAGAATCGACACGAATATCAAAGGCGAGCTTCAGCCGGCTCTCTGGTGTGGCCGGACCTCTTCTCCTCACCCGTACCTCAGCCCGCTCGATCGCTCGACAAGCCGGTGATACAACTCTACTTTCACTATGGCAAAACAAGCGCGAATTACTTCCAGTCGACTCCGGTCAAATTCGGCGCAGCCACCAAACCAAGGTTGTTCACCTTCTCGTCATTCAAGCGCAACATAATCACCGAGTCGGCCCCGTAGCGTTTCTTCTCCGTGAAGGTTACAGCCGGAGCCGTGCCCCACGCATCAAAACTCCCCATCTTCTCAAGAGCCTTGTATATGGCATCGCCGTCTATCTTGTCCGGACCGACATCCTTGAGAGCGATGCGGACAGCTTCGCAGGCCACCAGCGCTTTGTTTAATCCCACAAGGTACATATCCGGGGAAGGGAGGCTTTCTCGTTTATTCTTCTTATATATTTCCAGAGCTTTGGGGCAAGCCTTTTCCCATTCTCCGCTCGGGGTGTATTGGGAGGTAACATACATGTTCCTGGCCAGTGGCCCCATTTCTTTGAGGTACAGATCGTATTGAAAGGCGTAGGTTGTGCCCAGATCGATCTTGTCGATCAAGCCCTGCTTTTCCATTTCTTTTGCACAAACGGCAAACGCATTGAAATACATTCCGCCGTACGTAAAATCGACATCTTTTTCCTTGAGGCGCATGATCGATGCGCTGACATCTGTGGGCACCGCCGGAATATACTCTTCGCAGACGAGTTCGACTCCTTTGGCCTTCAGGTAGTTCTTTGTTTCATCGGTGATCATCATCCGGCCGAAGGGGTTGTCCCATGTCAAAAATGCAAATCGGGGAGCGCGTTTGAGACCTTTCTTCGGCCAGACGTGCGTGAGATAATAGTCTACCCACGCACCGAACTGATTGACGTACGGCGAGACGGTCGAAAAAGTCCAGGAAGGCAGCTGAAACATCGGTACTGCACTGCCGCCCTCCACGTTGGGGATTTTCTTTTGGATGTTCCATTTCTTCAAAGCCAGCCCGACTGCTGTGGATTCGCCGATCATCACCATTACACCGTCGTCAGCCAACTTCTTGAAAGCGGTCATGGATTTGGAAGTGTCTGTGCCGCCGTCCATCCAGACCGCCTTGAATTTCACTCCTTTGGGAAGATCCATGTATGTGTTGGCCAGTTCGACACCATCGAGGAACCCCTCGTTAATGCCTTGCTGTCCGCTCGCGTACGCTCCGGTCAAGTGAACGATATGTCCAACAGATATTACCTTGTCCGCCGCCGATGCGGCGGTGAGCGTCCCGACGGTTAAGAAGGCTCCCAACAAGATAATCCCGACTAGCCCAAGGAACCATTTCTTCTCCATCATGCCTCCTCCTTCATTGAATGTGAGAGTGGACGAGCAATGTCAGAAAGTTGTTGGCCAGTTGGCCAGCAGTCTCTGGCTGCGATAGCCGCCGTCGTTTCCTCTGGCTAACTTAAGGATGTGGCTCAGGATCTTCCGAGTGTCCCGCGGGTCAATGACGTCTTCCAACAAGTGAAAACCTGCCGCTTTCCACGGAGCGCTGGCAGCTCGAATTTGCCGCTCGGCCTCTTCTCGAGCGGCTACAGCGTCATCGGATCCGTCGATCTTTCTGCGATAGACAACATTGGCAGCTACTTCCGGCGCCATAAAGCTCATCTCCGCGTTTGGCCAAGCCAGCGTGAAATCGGCTCCCATGCCTGTGCCGCACATGTTGGAATAGGCCATGCCGTAGGACTTGCGGATCACCAAGGAGATCTTTGGAACCGTGGACAGGGCAACGGCTTCAATGAAGTTGATGATCTTGCCGGGCATGCGCTTTCGTTCCGCGGCCTTGCCCACTAGAAAACCCGGAGTGTCATGGAGAAAGATCAATGGAATGTTGAAAGAGTCGCAAAGGCACATGAAACTGCAGCACTTGTCGCAACCGTCAGGCCCCATGGCGCCGGCGGTGTGCATTGGCTGATTGGCAATGATTCCCACGCTGCGGCCATCAATACGGGCCAGGCACGTAATGACGCTCCGATCGAAATCGGGCTTGAGGGGAAATATCTGCTCATCGTCGACAATGGTCTTGATTACCCGACCCATGTCGTACCCGCGGCGGGACTCCTCCGGAACGATGGTGAGCAGTCTTGCCTGTCTCGCTTCCTGGTCTTCTCCACTCGGGGGTACTATTGGGGGCAACTCCTGGGCGTTGGAAGGCATATAGGAAAGGAACTCTCGCACTGTTCGGAAGCATTCGTCTTCGTCTTCGACCACCCGGTCCACCTGACCGGTCACTTCAGCGTGGAGTTTCCAGCCGCCGAGTTCCTCGTTCTCAACTTTTTCACTTGTCGCCATTTCCAAGACCCGAGGACCGGACACCGCCATACACGAGCCTTTCACTTGGACCACGAAGTCCGCAAGCGCGGCCGACCAGGACGGCAGTCCGAAACACTCACCCATGATTGTGGCGACAAATGGCACCTGCCGACAACGTATCGCCATTTCCTTCTTCATGGTCATGGAACTCAATCCCTCTGAGCCCATGATGTCCGGAATGCGAGCGCCGCCGGCTTCGCCCAAATTGATCAGAGGGTAACCTTTCTCCGTTGCCCAACGGTTCAGGCGAATCTCCTTCCCAACACCAACCCGACCGCCTGCTCCGGCAAGAACGGTTGCGTCATCGGCACTGACCGCGACAGTTCGACCATCGATCGTGCCCAGACCGCAGACCTTGCCGTCGGCAGGCGTCTTGTCTTCCATACCGGGTATGTCCGAATGGTTGAGTAACCCGATCTCGAAAAAACTCCCCGGATCAAGCAACTTGTCCACGCGCTCTCGCGCGGTTCCAAGTCCCATGGAGTGTTTTCGAGCCACTTGCTCCGGACCCCCCATCTCCTTTGCTTTGGCCTTTCGTCGCTCCAATTCGTCCAGAGCTTCTTTCATTCCCATTGCCAATTGTCTCCTCACGCACTTACCCGGACATAATGGCCGTTGGCCGCCGGATCATTTTCAAATATGACTGTTTCCCGGAAATACAGCCTCGACATCGGGTCCTAGCCCAACCAACGCTTGCGGCGACGGTAATGCTTGACCTGCCGGTAGCTCTTGCGTTCGCCCATGCCTGACAACCCGAGGTAGAACTCCCGGACATCCTCGTTTTCTGCGATCCGGGCTGCGGGTCCGTCCAAAACGATGCGCCCGTTTTCCATGACGTACGCATAATCGGAAATGGACAAAGCGATGTTCGCATTCTGCTCGACGAGCAAAATGGAGACGTTTTCCTCCCGATTTATTTTGGTGATGATATCGAAGATATCTTTCACGATCAGCGGAGCCAGACCGAGAGACGGTTCATCGAGCATGATAAGCTTGGGGCGGGCCATCAGGCTCCGGCCGATAACCAGCATCTGCTGCTCGCCCCCGGAGAGATAGCCGCTCACGCGTTTCTTCAGCTCGGCCAGCCGCGGGAAGTATTCGAAGACTTGAGCCAGGCGCTTGCGAACATCACGTGAATTCCTATTCAGGTATGCCCCGATCATCAAGTTCTCTTCTACGTTGAGGTGACCATAAAGCTTTCTCCCCTCGATCACCTGGCGGACGCCGTAACCAGCAATTTCTTGGGGCGCGCGCTTGTCGAGGCGCGTACCCTGGAAGTCAATGTCGCCGTGGCTGACCTCGCCAAGTTCCACCCTGAGCAGTCCGGAGATCGCTTTGAGTGTCGTGCTTTTCCCGGCGCCGTTAGCCCCCAGAAGACTGACGATTTGCCCTTCATTAACGCTTAGCGTTACTCCGCGCAGCACCAGGATGACCTTCGAGTAGATGACCTCGATGTTGTTTACTTGGAGCATCACAAATCCTTAGCCAGAGTCGCTTGGTTCGCCGGGGTCAGTACGGGAAGGGCCACAAATCGAAAATGGACCAGGTCAGGCGCCATCGATGAGAGAGGCCTCGAGGTTCAAAGACCAGAAAAAGGATAATTACCGCACCAAAGAAGAGCTGCATGGATCCTGCCACTGCCGAACCGGCCAAAGAGGGCACCAGTTGGCCGATAGTCGGCGCGACAATCAGAATAATCTGTTGCAGGACCTTGAGAAAACACACTCCCATTATGGCGCCGAGGACCGAGTGCCCACCGATGATGATCATGCCCAGCATCCAGATGGAGTCCATAAGCGTGAACTGCTCGACCGTTATGATCCCCTGGTAATGAGCCAACAAGGAACCGGCCACACCCGCATAGACTGAAGACAGAAAGAATGCCAGGACTTTGGTCTTAAACACGTTGATGCCCATGAACTCCGCTGCGAGATCGTTGTCGCGCACGGCAACAAAAGCCCGGCCGATTTTGGTCCGCGTTAGGTTGACGGTTAGGAAGATTGCCGCCGCGGTCAGCACCATGGTCAGGAAGTAGTAGCGCCGTTCGGTGCCGATGGAAAAGCCGCCTATTGTAACCTCGTGGGAGGACATGCCCGTCAGGCCCCCAGTCACCCATCCGCCGTGCAGAATGGACCACATGATAATGTAGTGGGCTACCAGTGTGGTCACCGCGATATAGAATCCGCGGATCCTGAGCGCAGGGATCGAAACGAGCAAACCCATCAATCCGCTTGTCAAGGCGGCTACAGGGAAGGCGATCCAGAAAGACCAATTGAGGTGGAAAGAAAGCATCGCGCTGACGTACGCCCCGACAGCCATGAACGCTGCATGACCTAGACTGATCTGGCCGGTGAATCCGACAATAATCTGGAGGCCGATAACAGCGATAATTGTGATACCGATGTTGATTGCCACGTCCAAGAGATAGTCGCCCGCCAGACACGGAAACAGGACGAAGATGAAAACCAACAAAGCCGACAACATCGCCCAGCGAAACCTGGTCCGCACCAGGGCGTTGTCCTGCTCGTACGTTTGGTCAAAGGTGCCGCACGGTTTGTATTTCATCTCTACACCCGCTCGATCCGCTCATAGCCGAAAAGACCATAGGGTTTGAAAATGAGCGCCACCAGCAGGACAATATACGGCACGATATCACTGGCCCCACCTCCAACAAGTGGATCCACGAACCCGCTCGCCAGGGCCTCGGCCACGCCGATCGCGATCCCTCCGATCAAGGCGCCCAGTATGGATTCCAGTCCGCCCAAGATCACCACGGCCAGCGCCTTCATCCCCAAGCCGTGTAAAGGCTCGAAGCTCAATCCAAAGAGACTGCCCATCAGCACGCCACCCACGCCGGCGATCGCAATTGCTACAAACCAGGAGACCACGAAGACCCGGCTCACCCGTATGCCTTCGCTCTGGGCCAAAGTGTGATCCTCGGCCGTGCCTCGCATGGCCAGACCGAACTTGGTGCGGTGGAAAAAGATCAAGAAAACAATGAAACACACCGCACAGACCAGAAAGCTGACCAGGCTCTCCGACGATAGATGCACTGCACCCAAGCGGTGCGTCGTCGAAGTGACAAACTTCGGCAGCAACCGTCCCGGGCCCGGCCAGAACAACACTACTGCTCCGTTGAAAACCTCACCCAGGGCAATCGTGGCCATGATGGCCGACATAAGTGACTGACCGGTGAGTGGCTGCAATATAAGTCGTTGGATCAGGATGGATACGATGGCAATGAACACTATCAATAGCGGAAGGGTAAGCCAGATCGGCATCTGCCACGGTACCATGAGCTGCCAGAAGACGAAAGAAACCAAGGCCACCAGGGATCCATGGGCAAAATTGAAAACGGACGACGATTTATAGACGATGACCACTGCAAGGGCCATAAGGGCGTACATGCCTCCGGTCAAAATGCCGTTGATTACGAGCTGTATGAAAAAGGTCATGGTCGCCCTGCCAGACTACACTTTGCGTATTTGCAGATCCGTCCGGATCGTGCCTTGTCGACCGTCGCGGTATTTGACGTCAGCCTGGATAGTGATTCTGTTCTTATCATCATAGGCGGCGGAGATGAGTTCGGCGTATTTCTGCTCGAGAAATGCTCGCCGTAGCTTTCGGGTGCGGGTAAGCTCGCTTTCGTCCGCGTCAAATTCCTTGTGCAACAACGTATATCGGCCAATTCTCACGTTTGGCGGTAAGGTCTCGTTAACCCGGAGGACTTCCTTGTGCACGAGGTCATAGACGTCGTCTTTCTGGCTGAGGTCCACGAAGGTCGTATACGTGATTCGGTTCTTTTCCGCCCAGCGACCTACATTGTCGAAGTCAATGGTGACAATAGCCAGGATGCTCTCTCGGTCTTCTCCGCCCACCGCGAGTACTTCTTTGATGTAGGGACTGAATTTGAGTCGGTTCTGAATGTAGGTCGGGGAATAGTGTCCGCCCCCCTTAAGGGGCAGCATCTCTTTCATCCTGTCGTAGACGATCAGATGGCCGTTGGGGGAAATGCCGCCGCAATCGCCTGTCTTGATCCAACCGTCTTCGGAAAACATGTCCTTAGTCGCCGACTCCTTCTTATAATATCCTTTGAATGCGACGTCGGAACGAATCTGTATTTCGCCCTCTTCACCAATTCGCACTTCAACGCCGGGCAGCGGTTGACCACTGGTACCAGGTATGATACGGCGTTGATGGATGGTTGCCGGAGTGAGCTCGGTCAGGCCGTATCCGTCCTTGATTCTCGCCCCGATAGCAATGAACCATCGGAACACGTCAGGTCCCAGCGCGGCCCCGCCCGTGATACCGTACCGCAGGCGACTCAAACCCAAGTAATCACGCATGTGGTGAAAACAGACCCATTCGGCCAGAAATGACATGACCCGCCAGTGCCAGGGCAACGATCGATCGAAATCGACGATAAAGGCGGCAACTTTGTAGCCCACAGGGAGGCAGAGACGGTACAAGAATCGACGAATGAACCCCGTGTCCAAGATCTTCATCTGGACCTGCGAATAGATGCTCTGCCACTGCATCGGGCTCAACAGAGCCGTCTGCGGACCGATCTCCCGGAGATTCTCCATGATCGTTTCAGGCTTTTCCGGGAAATTGACTTTGGTGCGAAAGATTGAACAGGCGGCCACTTGGAGCTGTTCGGCGATCCAGGCCGGGGGCACGTAGGACAGGTAGTTATCTCCGTCCTGAGGCATCACAGCGGTACCCCAACGGATCGCTGACTTGATCAGATACTCGTGGCTCAGCATCACGCCTTTGGGCAAGCTGGTTGTGCCGGAGGTATAACACAGGACGGCAATGTCACCACTGGTCCCTTGCGCGACGACGTCGTCAAACAACGTGGGATGTTCAATCTCATATTGCCTTCCTGCGTCGATCAGGTCCGCTAGGCGCATCAGCCAAGGGTTATCTTTGGCGTGGGCCATGCCTTTATCATCCCAATAGATGACTCGACGGACCTGTGGTAGCTTGTCTCTGATTTCCAGGAACTTGTCGGTCTGCTCTTGGTCCTTGGCAAATACGATGACACTGTCCGAATCGTTGGCCACGTAATCGATATCTGAAGGCATGGCATCGATGAAAAGACCGACACAAGCAGCGCCAATGGCCTGAGTGCAGAGTTCCGCCCAATACCATTCCGGGTCGTTATCGCCGATAATGGAAATCTTGGCGCCGGATTCCACGCCCAGGTGCTTGAGTCCGAGGGCCATACATTTGACGTTGCGGTAAACCTCTGCCCAGGTATAGCTGCGCCAAATCCCGAATTCTTTCTTGCGCATGCACACGGTGTCGGCGGCTGAACGGTAGTTGGCAACCAGAATTTTGGGCAGCGTATCCCGCAGCCCGAAGAGACTGTCCTTGAAATGGCCTGGCGCAAATCCGCTCTCTTCAACTACGGGCCGACATTCTTCCCAGATTTGTTGAGCGTCGATCATTTTGCCTTTGAACCGTCGTGCCTTCTGTCGACGATCGATGTGCCGGAGTTGCCGGTTGATGCGGTGCTGCAAAACACCGGAGATGGCAGAAGATCACATTTCAGTCCCCAGGTAAGCGGCCACGACGGCAGGATTGGCACTGACCTCTTCCGGGGTTCCCTCAGCTATCTTGCGCCCGAAATCGAGAACAACTATGCGAGTGGCTATATCCATAACAACCCCCATGTCGTGTTCCACCAGAATCATGGTCGTTCCCTTTTCTTCTGATACATCCAGAATAAAGCGGGCCATGTCCTCCTTTTCTTCCAGGTTCATGCCGGCCATAGGTTCATCCAGTAACAGGAGTTCCGGCTCCATAGCCAGCGCGCGTCCGAAATCCACCCGCTTACGCAATCCGTACGAAAGGTCGCCCACGTATTCTTTTCGGATTTTCTCGATCTCGAGGAATTCAATGATCTCTTCGACCACACGCCGACTGGCGATCTCCTGCGCTCGTGCTTTGCCCCAGAAATAGAGGTACGCGGACATCGTGCCGTATTTGAGCGCCAAATGCCTGCCGGTCAAGAGGTTGTCCAAAGTGGTCATGCCCGCGTAGGTTTGAAGGCCTTGAAAAACTCGAGCGATTCCGCGGGCGGCGATATCGTGGGTTTTCAGACCCAAGATCTCCTCATTCTTAAACTGTATTGAACCAGCCCCAGGCCGGTAAAAGCCGTTGATGCTGTTGAGGAGACTCGTCTTGCCAGCGCCGTTGGGCCCTATGATTGCCAATATCTCTCCTCGGTGCACTTGGAACTCGATATTGGTCAAAGCTGTAACACCGCCAAATTTCAAGAAAAGGCCTGACACGTCGAGGATCGGCTCCGCTTCTTCGGACAACGGGGTCGCGCGGCCCGTGGAGGCGATGTCCGGTGTCATTGACGGTTCAGATTGTGCTACCATTTGGAGTGGCCTGTGCACCATCGACGCCATTGCCCTTGCGGTTCAGCCATTGAGAGGCTGTGTTGGCTTCGTGGTCACACCTTGATGAGATCGGGCCATGATTGGCCGACCTCGGTGTCCGGGCGATGTGGTGAATCCCGACTCCGACAATAAGGAGGCTGTCAAGATCTGTCAAGAAAAAAGTGAAATTGAATGGCACTTGCCATGCTTCACCCCGAATGTGGCGAATCGCAGCCGGATTAGAATGTTACCTCTAGCATAATTGCATAGGTATAACGGAATGATATCGAAGATGCGTCGTAATCGGAATGGTCGGAGAAAAAATCAGCTTGACGGAGTATGGTAGAATGAGGTTCAATATGTCTATCATGTTAAATAGGCTTGAAACGACGGATTCGACCCCTGATGATCGCAGATTGCGGATCATCCTTGCCGCGGAGACCATTTTCGCCCAAAAGGGCCTCCTTGGAGCGAACATGGCAGAGATCGCCCAAGCGGCAGATGTCAAGGAATCCGTGATCTACCAGCACTTTAAGGGCAAGGAAGATCTGCTCTTTTCGATACCAGAAATGCGGATGCGTGAGCTTCTCGAGTCGCTGGAACTCAACCTTCAGGGCATCCGAGATGAAGCCAGTCTCCTCAGCCGCTTTGTCTGGTTTGAGCTTCGACTCAGCATAGTCCACCCCAATGTCCCCCGCATTCTCATTTTCGAATGCCGCTCATCAAAGGAGTGGTACCGCAGTCCCGGCTACCGCTTGGCGCGACGTTACGCCGGGGTTCTGATGGGCATACTGGCTTCAGGAGTAGAGCACGGCCGATTCAGATCCGACCTGGACCTGAAGCTGGCCCGCGATGCCATATTGGGAATGATGGACTTCATGTATGTGGCGTTTGTCTTGATGAACGAAACCGAAGATCCGACGCCTGACCTGGACGGCCTCATGGACCTGGTCCTACCCATGATCGAACCACGATCTTCGGGGAAGGGCGTGGCCTCCAGCAAGTATGAACGCATCCTATTGGCGGCAGAAGAGGTCATGGCAAGCGAGGGATTCAGCAAAGCCAAGATTTCCACGATCGCCCGCAAGTCCGGCGTTTCGGATGGCACGGTCTACGAATACTTCCAGAACAAGGAGGACCTGCTCCTGTCAATCCCGGGCAAGCGCCTCCGAGACCACATGGAGCGACTGAATGAAGCTTTTGAGATCAAGACTCCGCTCAAGAAGCTCCAGCGCTTGATACGAATGCATTTCTCCCTGTACTTAACGAATCGCAACTTCCTGAAGATATTCCTGCTGCACGTCCAATTGAATCCCTCTTTCTACCAGTCATCCGGCGTTGAAGTTTTTCAGCAGTACTACCGCGTGGTCGAAGACATCATTCGAGAAGGAAAGGAAGATGGGACGTTTCGTGCGAACGTTGAACCGCGGATCTTTCGGAACCTCTTTCTTGGAGCGTTTAGCCATCTCGCCATCCGCTGGTTCATCGTCGGCGAGGGCCCTGAAACGGACATCATGCAAGAGATCGAGGAAATCACGGATATGCTGTGCAGAGCGGTGCTGACTGACGAAGCTTTGAGGGCGCTGGAAATTGAGACTCGCTGATGGAATGACAGCCGAAAGACAATAGATCGCCCAGTCCCTATGGCACACCTCGAGATACGATAGACCTCTTACAAGTTGTCATAGCGCTCCGCACGGGCATACATGGGCTCGTAGATCGATTCAGAAATGCAATTACGAGTTCGCCAGCGGCGGACTTCGGTAGGGGCGGGTCTCAGACCCGCCCCTACCGAGGCACGTCGCGCTGTTCAAGGATGCACCGCCCCAATATGTTGGTGGCAAGGTACTTACGAATCAGTCTGCTAGTCAGCTCCTTTCGAGCTAGGGTCAAAGCTATTTCTTCAACTCATCCCACCTGTAATCGATCAACTCTGTCAAGACGCCGTTGAGCTGTTTCGGGTGGATGAACGCGAATTCACAGTCGCGAAATTGCCGCGCGACCTCACCCCGCGCGTCGGGGAGGACAGAATACCCCGTAGCCTTCAACTCAGCGATGGCTTCCCGGGTGTTGTCAACGTTCAAGCTGACGACCATCACTCCTTCGCCGCGCTTCTCAATGAATTTGGCGACATCGCCGTCGGGTGCCGTGGATTCCATCAGCTCGAAGCCCACCTCGCCGACCCAGTACCGGGCAACTCGGATCTTTTCCGAATCGTCGACGTATTCGTCGTCCGGGCCACTCTTCCCCAGAAGCGGTTCCCACTTCTTGCGCGCGTCTTCGAGGTTTTTCACAGCGATGCAGATATGGTCAATCTTGTTCACCTTCATTTCACATCTCCTCCATGCTGGGATAGAGACTACCCAAAGGGGCAGGGCAGCCGGGTGGATCGTTTGGAACGACTCGCAGATAACTACCTTTGCAGCAGGTATGTCAATCACCTTATGAGCGGAAGTGCATCTGCACGGATTAGGGTCTCGTACGTGAACTCGGCTCGGTGGACGAATTCCGCGCATCGATTCCCAGGAGGAGAGCCTGGGCGTTCAATGCTCTCTCTTCGTTGCCTGATCCGTTGAGGCGACTCATGGCCAAAAATTGCTTGACAGTGCCAAAGCGTTGGGGGTATTGTACGTAGTGATAGCGACTTTCACATAGTGAAACTTCTTTGAAAGCGCACATGAATGCTCATTTGCACTGCCTCCTTGTAGTTCAGTTCACGAACGGAGCCCAACACGGCCCCACTCGCGAGGTTCCCAGATCTGGAGAACACTTTGCGCCGAAGATGGCCGGAGCATTCCGTGATTCCATTCGATTTCAAAGATGCTACTCCGGCTGGCGCGCAGCTGCGTTGCTGCATCTGCTTCGTCTCGGAATCAGTAGCTAATTCCGTGTCCGATCTATTCAGTGAGGGACGAGAGCCTTGTCGAGTAAGAAGCAGCCTGAAAAGTTCATTCGGTCCCTGCAAATCGGCCTGGCTTGTTTGAGCACGTTTTCACCGCAAGAGCCGCGCCTTTCACTATCGGAAGTAGCCAAGGCCAACGGAATGAACCTCCCAACCACTCGGCGGTACCTGGAGACTCTGAGATCACTGGGGTACGTGGATCGGGACGCGACTTCCAAGACTTACCAGTTGACGCCGAAAGTCTTGCGTCTCGGCTCTTGGGTTATCGAGCGAATGGACCTGAGATTTCGCCTCGTCCCGTATATGCGAGCGATGACTCGAGATTTCGACGTGACCACCGGCTGTTGCATCCTCGAGGGCACCGAAATCGTCTACGTCGAGCGATTCCGCTCTAGTGACGTCGTGAATTTGGATTTGACTTCAGGATCTCGCCTTCCTTGCCATTGTACCTCGATGGGAAAGGCGATTCTCGCCTCCCTTGACCAGGAGAAGCTCGACGAGCTTCTCGCCGACATGCAGCTTGACGCCCATACACCGTACACTATCACCGATGTGAACGCCTTGAAGGAAGACCTTCGTGTCACGAGAGAACGCGGATATAGCGCGGCGGACCAGGAGCTGACCTTGGGTATGACAGGTCTCGCTGTGCCGATCTTTGACAAAACCGGCGCCGTAGAAGCGTCCGTCGGAGTTTCGTATCCGTCTCACAGATTCGCGGATAAGGGAGTTGAAAGTCTTCTCGTCAAGAAGTTGTTGGAAGTAGCGGAAAAGGTCTCCTGCTCTTAGACCATCGACGCGGCCGGCAAACCCTCTGGAATCAACCATTGTCGTCTCGTCCACAGCCTGCCGTGGACGAGCAAACTGCTATCGTCAATCGGTTGGTTGGGCTCACTGACTCCACGCATTCGGGAACTCTCATCACAAGTGGGCTCACCACACAGGAGCAAACACAAATTGGCTGACAGCAACAATCTCCGGTAATGCCCGGTCCGCGAATTGAGGAGTAGGATTCTTCTTTCTCAGGAGATCGGGCGCCGAAGCGGCTCATATGAGGAGGAGGCCCACACGCGGATACGGTGTGAGTGCTCTGCTGTTCAACCACATCGGAAGGAGGAGGCGGAAATGAGGCGTTGTACCACCTCGGCAGTAATCGTGTGCCTGGTTGTGGGAGTGCTGGCGCTTGCGGCAGGTGGAGCTGCTCAGGCACAGCAAAAGGAATTCAAATTGGGTGTGCTCTACTCAATGACCGGCGCTTTTGCTCCGGCAGGAGCCCTTGCGGGCTACCGCGGGACAATGGTGGCGGCGGACATGATCAATGAACGGGGCGGGATCGCTGGGCAGTACAAGGTGGTGCCGGTGGTCGCAGACGCCCAGAGCAATCCGGACATCGCAATCAGAGAAGGGCAACGGCTTATGACCGTCGAGAACGTGCCGGTAGTTCTCGGGGTCTTTTCCAGCGCCATCGCAGTTCCTCTCGCACCAATGGCCGAGAAGAACAAGAAAGTATTCTGGGTCGTCATAGCAATATCCGACAAGGTGTTGGAGGACCGCCACCTAAACTATGTGTTTCGAGTTCAGCCGACGGGGTCGCAATGGGGAACCGGTCCGGTCGATATGGTCAAAGACACCTGCACCAAATTCGGCGTCAAGGACCCTTCTGAGCTGAAAGTAGCCGTCATACACGAAGACGGCCCATATGGGACCTCGACATCCACAGCGTCTTTGGCCTCGCTCAAGAAATACAATATGAAAGTAGTATTGGACGAAGGTTATTCGCACAAGGCGAAAGACATTTCCTCTCTCATACTCAAAATTAAGGCTGCCAAACCTGATGTCATCTTACATACGGGTTATTTCCCGGACGTGGTGCTCTTCTTTAGGCAGGCACGGGAAATGGGCCTGAAAACAAAGGCGGTTCTCGGCCATGGAGCGGGCCATGCCAACTTCCCATTGCTGCAGGAGTCGTTGGGAGCTGAACTCGTTAATTATGTTTTCAACATAGACCCCGCTCCGGCACAAATCTTGGACCCGAAGAAGCTCGGCGCTGGACAGAGCGAACTGAACAAAGAATTCCTCAAACGATACAAAGAGAAATTCGGGGAGGACGATCCACCGACCCACGCAACGCAGGGATTCGGCCACACCTGGATTCTGTTGAATGATGTAGCTCCGTTGGCGTTGAAGAAATATGGAGACCTTGAGCCGGATTCTATTCGCAAAGCGGCCGCCGAAATAGAGATTCCCGAGGGCGCAACCCCTTGCGGTTACGGAGTCAAGTTCGCGCCGCCCGCAGACAAGATGGCCGGACAGAATGTCCGATCATATCCCGTGGTGGTTCAGTGGAATAAGGGCAAACTGGGGATTGCGTGGCCTGCCAGTATGCAGACCGTGGATCCAGTCATACCCATGGGAACTGACAGCCCGTATCATCTCAAGTGATCTGTGCGATCCGAACGGGGGAGGGCGAGGCTCTCCCCCGCAAGGGAGAGAACGTGTCTCTGCTGGAGATAAAAGGAATCACCAAGCGATTCGGTGGGGTGAGGGCGCTTACGAACGTGTCCTTTGAGGTCACGCCCGGCAGCTTCGTCGGAGTGATCGGTCCCAACGGCTCGGGAAAGACGACACTGTTCAACATCATTTCCGGGGCGTATGGTCCGTCCAGTGGCCAGGTTGCGTTCGAGGGTAAGACCATAACCGGATTGAGCCCTCATGAAGTGTGCCACATGGGCATTGCGCGAACATTTCAGATACCGCAACCTATAACGACCATGAGCATTGTTGAGAACGTGATGCTCGGCGCTCTTTTTGGAAAGCAAAGCCGAGACCGTTCGCTCCCTGAAGCCGCAGCTCGAGAAAAAGCCATTGAAATCATCGAGTTCGTAGGCCTCAAGGTGGATGTCAACTCACGGCCTGAACGACTGACTGCCGGAGATCTCCGGAAGCTTGAACTGGCTCGTGCGTTGGCGACCGGCCCCAAAGTACTCCTCGCTGACGAAATCATGAGCGGACTGAATCGTGAAGAACTCAAGGAGGCTTCGGCAATCTTGCGCTCGGTTAGAGAGAATCTTGGGATAACAATCATCTGGGTCGAGCATATCATGCACGTTTTGATGGAGTTGGTGGAGAGAGTCGTCGTCTTAAACTACGGAGTGCTGATAGGCGATGGCGTCCCCGAAGCCGTGTGCAACGACAAGGCGGTTATTGAAGCTTATCTTGGTCATGGTTTGTAAGGATGTGTGGTCAAATAGCCCACATGGCTTCAGAGCCGCCGGCCACCGTTTGAAAGTGAATCCGCATGAACCCTTCCGGAAAGAATACAATGCTGGCAGTCGATTCTGTAGACGTGTTTTACGGCGAATTCCGCGCGCTGGAACAGGTGACCATAAGGGTAGAAAGGCAGCAAACGGTCATAGTAGTGGGCCCAAACGGCGCGGGGAAAAGCACACTCCTTCGAGGAATCTGCGGACTGCTTAAGGCGCGTGAGGGAACGGTTCATTTCCGGGACCAGCGAATCGACACTCTCCCTGCCCACACCGTCGCTGAACTGGGGATCGCTCTGGTGCCGGAAGGGGGCCGTGTCTTCCCTTATCTTTCCGTGGAAGACAATCTGAAAATAGGCTCATATATCAAGAGAGCCCGTAAACATGCGCAGGAGAGCTTCAACACGATCTACGAGCTTTTTCCGATTCTCGCTCAGAGGAGACGCCAGATGGCGGGATCGTTAAGTGGGGGCGAGCGCCAGATGCTGGCCATTGCCCGAAGCTTGATGTCCAAACCGGATCTGATTCTGCTTGATGAGCCGTCATTGGGCTTGGCTCCGCTGGTGGTGGATCTCGTATTTGAATTCATCAAGAAGATGAAGGAAGAAGGATACGCGATTCTCCTGGTGGAGCAAAACGCGAATAAGGCTTTGCAGGTCGCGGACTACGCATACCTCTTGGAATCGGGAAAGCTGGTGTTCGAAGGCAACAGAGAGCAATTCGACAGGAACCCGTATATCAAGACGGCCTACCTTGGGCTCTAGGACGCTGTTATGGTAGAACAAATCACTATGGCCTTTATCAATGGTATTCTCTTGGGTGGGGTACTGGCATTACTCGCGTTCGGGTTGAATCTCATATTCGGTGTGGTGAAAATCATCCACATGGCATACGGCCAATTCGTGATGTTGGGATTTTACCTCATTTACTCGTTTCACGCGACCATGGGTGTCCCTCTGCCCGCGGCGATGGCCCTGGGAGTCCTTAGTATGGCCATTCTGGGGATCTTTACGCAGCTGCTTCTGATCAGGCCGTTGCTCAAGGCACCCCGTTTGAACCAGTTGCTCGCATTGGCCAGTCTCATCATTGTGGTGGAAAACGTTGCCATGATGATATGGGGTGCGGATTACAGAGGCATCCCGCTCGCTCTTCCGATCATTCAGGTGGGAGAAGTCTTCATACGAAGCTCTTACCTTATGGCGTTTGTTGGGGCCATTGTGGTACTCGGATTATTGTATGTCTTCCTGAATCGAACGTATCTCGGGCTGGCCATACGAGCGGTGGCGCAAGACCTCGAAATGGCCCAAGGGATGGGGATCAACCCTGCTACCGTCTATTACGTGACGTTGGCGGCAGGAGGGGCACTGACCGGGATCGTGGCTGCCTTTTTTGTGCCGATATACACGGTCCACCCGCATTTTGGGTCCAGTTTTACCATCATGGCGTTCGTCATCGTGGTACTCGGAGGCATGGGAAACCTGTTAGGTGGGTTCATCAGCGCATTCATCATAGGTGTTGCAACATCGATCACAGCGGTAGTCTATTCCACCGAAGTGGCGGACATTCTCGCGTTGGTAGTGTTCGTCCTTGTGATGCTGATCCGGCCTCAAGGCCTGCTCGGCGTCAGAGCTTAACGGAAAGATGCACATGACCGCAACCAAGCTTACATTGTCAGGGCTCGTCTTAGCGGGGATACTATTGTTGCCCCTGTTTTTTTCGTCGCAGTACGTGATTCACATGGTGACATTGATGCTGTTGTGGTCCTTTGTGGCCACGGCATGGGCTCTGATGGCTCGGTTTGGTATTGTCTCCTTAGGGCACGGAGTGTTCCTCGGCATGGGAGCTTACATACCGGCTCTTCTCTTCAATTTCTACGGATTGTCTCCATGGATCGGAATGCTTATCGGAATCGTCGCGGCGGCTGTCCTTGCCGTGATTCTTGGCTACCCTTGTTTCCGATTCAAGGTAATCGGGGATTACTTCGCCTTGGTGACGCTTGCTGTGGCTGAAGTAGGTTCACTTGTCATCGTTGCCCTGCGCGATCAGACGGGTGGTTCATTAGGACTCACGATAAACAACTCCACGCGGCCGTTCCTCGACTTCCAGTTTTCGGACAAACGCGTGTATTACTATCTTGCAACGGCTTTCCTGCTCCTGGGACTGTACATCTGGCGGCGAATCGACAAAAGCAAAGTGCGTCTCGCTCTCACAGCCATAGGAGAATCCGAACTGGCAGCTTCTTCTCTCGGTGTAAATGTGATCAATTACAAACTGTTGGTCACCGTCATTAGTGCAATGCTCACGTCCATGGGTGGAGTGCTGTACGCACAATACGTGACCTACATCAATCCCGAAACCGTCTCCGGAGTGGGCGTGTCGCTCTCGGTTTGTTTCAAGGCGATTCTCGGAGGAATGTTCGACATCCTCGGCCCATTTGTCGGTACTTCCATCATGGTGCTGCTGGAAGAATACATCAGGATCTCGCTGGGCTCGAAGTACGTCGGCCTGTCGGAGGTAATATTCGGCTTAGCACTGCTGCTCCTCATCATATTTCTTCCGAAAGGCATCGTGGGAAGCATTACGGCGTTGATTCAAAAAGGCTATCAGGTGGAAAGGGGTTCAAAATGAAGAACGGTTATTCCAATCTAGATAGAGTGAGCGTTTACCTCTCATCGAGGAAGATCGTCCTTGGGAAAGGGGTAGCGGAGCAAGCTGGAACCGAAGCCAAGAAACTCGGCGCAACCAAGGCGCTGATTGTGACCGATGCCGGCGTGGTCAAGGCGGACCTGGTTAAGCACGTTGTCGAGCCCATAACCAGGCAAGACATTGCTGTAGAAGTCTTCGACAAGGTCTTGGCGGAGCCGCCGTCAGATGTTATCGACGAATGCGCAGCATTTGCGCGCGAAGGCAAGTTTGACACAATTGTCGGATTAGGGGGCGGCAGTTCGCTTGACACCGCCAAAGCCACAGCGGCCCTTACTACGAATCCGGGACGAGTGCTCGATTACGTGGGAATTGACACACTTCCCAATCGCGGGCTGCCCAGCATACTCATTCCAACGACTGCGGGAACGGGCAGCGAGGCCACGCGGGTCTTCGTGATGACGGATCTCGCGACGAATACCAAGAAAGTCGTGTACAGCGATTTTCTTATCCCCGATCTCGCGATCCTCGATCCTCAGCTCACGGTGTCCATGCCACCGGCGGTCACGGCTGATACAGGGATGGACGCTCTGGTTCATGCAATCGAAGCGTATGTTTCCGTGAACACGACGCCTTTTGCGGAGATTCTCGCACAAGAGGCTATCAAGCTCATCGCCCGTTATTTGCCGCAGGCATATGCAAAGGGGAACAATCTCGAAGCGCGCTACAACATGTTGCTTGCCGCCAACCTGAGTGGTTCTGCGTTCGCTAGCGGAGGATTGGGCGCTGTTCACGGGCTGGCTTATGTGCTGGGGACTGAATACCACATGTCGCATGGCCGCTCTAACGCAATCATGCTGCCCCATGTGATGAACTTCAACAAAGTCGGCAACCTGGAGAAATATGCCCGCATCGCATCGATCATGGGCCAGAACACGGATGGTCTTTCACTCCATGAGTCGGCCGGCAAAGCTGTGGAAGCAGTGGAGAACCTCCTGACGGCAATAGACTTTCCATATAGACTTTCTGCCTATGGAATCAAACAATCCGATCTTCCCAAGCTTGTCGAAGGGGGCATGGCTCAAGCCAGGCTCTTTGTGCCAAACCCGCGCGATCTTGCTCCTGCGGACGTGGAGAATATCTATCGGGCGGCTTTCTAATAGACCGATTCGGCAACGGGTGTGGATCGTCGCACCATTCAGTCCGTCACATTTCTTTGGGTTCGGTGGAAAGGCACCAATGAATTATACCGATGCGCTTTCAAAGAGGTGATCTGGAGAGGCGGGCGGTATGGCTCCAGAGCGAAGTCAGGCCTGCCGCCCAAAGCGGAGGAGGCGTACCGGCCGCCTCTCAGATTGAACTGCGCATTGGTATTAGTCTACAACAGGTTGGTGCATTTCCCGGTGATGTGGTAGATCTGAACTTATTGCGGACCGTCACGTACTCCTTGATGTCTTCATCATAGGCTACATTGAGGTGGGATGGGGCGACTAAGGAGAAAGCCGCCATGAGGGGAATAAGATGAACATTGCTGTAACCCTTGACAAAGCCAGGAAGCTCTTTCCGGATCAAATTGCGGTGGTGGATGGCCTCCGGCGCCTCAATTACCGTCAGGTGGCCCAAAGGGTGTTTAGGCTGGCTGCAGGTTTTGGGACTTTAGGTATCAAGACTTCAGATCGCATCTCCATCGTAGCCCACAACTGTTTGGAATTCATGGAGGTCTATTACGCTGCTGCCTTTTTGGGGTTGGTGGTCAACCCGATAAACATACGCCTTCACGGTAACGAGATGGCCTATATCTTGAACAACGCCGGGAGCCGGCTCGTCATCGCACACGAACAGTATGCGGAACCAGTTCTGGCGGCTCTTGAAGCGACCAACACTGTGAGCACAGTAATTTGGCTAGCGAACCAGGCTCAACCGGCGAGCGGCGCGCAAAGCCTGACGTACGAGGCGTTTCTAAGCAGTCAGATCGACGCCTCCGAACCGCCGGTTCTGGTCTCCGACGACACGCCTGCACACCTGTACTATACCTCCGGAACCACCGGTACGCCAAAAGGTGTGGTCCTGACGCACCGTAACGTGACGTCTCACGCGCTTGCAGCGATCGCGGAGTTTCGACTCAACGATGCTGACGTTTGGCTCCACGCTGCGCCGATGTTCCATCTAGCCGACGCTTGGGCCACTTTTGCGCTCACTTGGGTCGGCGGCAGACATGTCATGCTCCCCCAGTTCAGTGCCGCCGACGCGCTTGAAATGGTAGAAAAGGAAAGAATTACCATCACCAATCTGATCCCTACTATGCTGAACTTAATGGTCAATGACCCCGCGGCCACAAAGCACGACTATTCCTCTTTAAGGGCCGTCCTCTCCGGCGGCTCGCCAATCGCTCCCGAGACTGTCCGACGCATCCTTGAAACTTTCGGTTGTGATTATGTTCAGACATACGGGCTCACCGAGACATCGCCCTATTGCACGGTATCCATCCTGAAATCGCACTTGAATGCGCTTTCCCCGGAACAGAAGCGCGCTGTGATTAGCCGAACCGGCCGAGAATTTATGGCCGTTTCACTTCGGGTGGTGGATGATCGCGGAGAAGATGTGCCAGCGGATGACAAGACCGTTGGTGAAGTCTGGGTTCGGGGGGACACGGTCTTCTCCGGATACTGGAACCGACCCGAAGAGACGAGTTCGGCCTTCCAGGATGGTTGGTTCAAGACAGGCGACTTGGCTGTTATCGATCGAGAGGGTTACATAAACATCGTTGACCGTAAGAAGGATATGATCGTGACTGGCGGGGAAAACGTCTATTGTGCCGAAGTGGAGTACATTTTATACGAACACCCGGCTGTCTTGGAATGCGCGATCATCGGAGTCCCGCACGAAAAGTGGGGTGAGGCTGTGAAGGCAGTGGTAGTGAGAAAACCAGGCAAAGACGTTGCGGAAGAGGACCTCATTGAATTTGTCAAAGGCCGCATAGCTCACTACAAGGCCCCCAAGAGTGTCGACTTCGTGAGCGAAATACCCAAGACCGGCTCCGGCAAGATCCTCAAGGCGGCTATCAAGGAGAAGTATTGGCAAGGTCTCAAGACGCGCGTCCACTAGTAGATCGTTTGTAAGTAGCTTGTCACCTTGCTGGAGACGAGGTGAGGAATTGAACACCGCAATATGCTTCGTAGGGGCGGGTCTGAGACCCGCCCCTACCCAAGGCCGTGGATGACGACCATGTAAAGGCATTTCTGAATCGATCTACAAGATGCCGCGAGCACTGCTGACGTCTATGCGCTTACAAAGAAACGACTTTAGCAATCGGCCGGTATATCCTGGAAGCGAAGTTGGATTGCCGCCCAAACCGGAGGAGGCATCCGATCCGCTCACTGCTTCGACTTGGCCGTCGTACTTGTGGAACGAAATCCTAGGAGTGAGCGCCCACCGGACCTTTCCGCAACACAGTGACAAACGGAATCGCCAACTTTGCGACTATCGCTTCGAGCGCTCGTCGCAGGCCGGGTTCGCCGCCCGAGGCCTTGCGTTTGCCGTGCGAGCCGTAGATTACTGCTGTTATCTCCTTGTGCAGCCGTACATAATCGAACAGGCAATCATCCAGGTTTCCTGCGTGCATTGTTACAGAGCATGGGACGCCACGCTCCGCGGCACGGCGAGACAAGACGGTTGCGCGTTCGAACTGGGGAGATTTGTTAGAAGGGTCCTTTCCGTCCGGGGTTTCTCGGAGCCCCGGCGCAAAAGCAAGTATTTCCATCTCGGCCTGAATCCGCTTGCAAAGGTGAAGCGCATACGTGAACGCGTCCGAGTCGTTCGGCTGTCCGTCCATTACAAGTAATACAGCCTTCGGGCGTTCTTCAGTCAGCAGCACTTCGCGAGCAGTCTCAAGCTCCCCGGCTTCTCCGAACGTTGCCGCGACCATATGGTCTTCCAGCCGCCGGATAAGGTTCCTTCCGAGTGAGGCGACAGATCTTGGTGGCGCCGTCTCACCAGCGTTGAGAGCTTCGTGATTGCGAGAATCCTGCTCCAAGAAGTCGATGGCCGCCTCACGCTCGCCCGCTTCAGCAAAGGTCACGGCATTCAGCATTGCGGTCAGCTTTTGTTTCACCTTTTTCATGGCGACCTCCACTCTTCGGCAATTGATTAACAAGTTCCATGCCACATGCGAGACTGAGTAACATGCTGGAATCAGCATGCTAATTCACTCACAATTCCTCGCTCACCGAAATCGGCGTGTCGCTCTGCAACGGTCAATCATGCCCAAATGTGAACATCGTGAGAAATCAAGCAGATGCAGTGGCGTTTCAGACGACCGTGGTCCGTTGCACTTCGCAACGCGAATTGTGATTTTCCGTGGTGGCGCATTCCAGTAGTGCGATCGTCGTCCGCGTGAGAAGTATTCGGAGATGGTAAAACCCTCTGCGCTCTTTGTGTTCTCCCCGGTGAGAGATAACAGCGATGCCTGCGGCCGCAACCAAAAAGGCAATTTTACCGCAGCGAGCGAAGAGAAAAGGCCGAGTTCTTGACAATTGTCAAAGCCACGATCCGTCATTCCCGTGAAGACGGGAATCCATCTCAAAGTCGGTTGGGGTTCATAAGAAATGTCTCCATGAAACGCAATACCGGCCTGCGTTTTCGACCAAATTCTTCGTGGCCTGACGAGAATTTGAACGTCAGTAGTACAGGGAGTGGGCAATCTCGGTTCCCGCCCATATGGCGAACGATCTTCGGGGAATGGTGTTGCAGAGTGCAACGACCTGGAAACGACCCCGAGATGTGCCGCGGCCTTGACCCTGGTCGGTCAAGTGAGGAAAATGGAAATGGTGTTGCAAGTTGTAACAAGACGCGCGTGTGGCCACGGGAAACACGTGCCGCTGCGCTCGACCGGCGCGAAGAAAATGGCATTATATCAATATGATGTATTCACTCGTCTTCGCCGCGGAATAATCGTGTTTTGGAACGGAAGTTGCTCTACATCATTCAGACTTAGGGTCCATCCGCGAGTGGACCCCCTCGTTTAGCGTCGACGACGCGTTCTCGAAAGCGCTCTAACCGGGGCCGAGGCCACGGACCGGGGCAAACAGTGGCGTGAGGAGCATTCATGTTTTCCGCCTTATTCAGCATTAGCCTGAGGCGAAAGGTCATCATCGGCGCAAGCGTCGTGTACCTGTTCATGGCGGCCACCATCCTGGGCAGCTACTATTTCACCAAGTCTCTGGAACAGAAGATCGGTTATCTCGAAGATGTGAGTAAGCTTGAGGAATCCGTACTCGAAATCCGCCGCTTTGAGAAAAACTTCTTCCTCTATCGCGACAAAGATTCTCTGACCACGGCGCTCTATCATTTGAGGCGGGTCGAGACTCTTCTTGACAAGACCACTGCTAAATTCGAGGACTTGTCCTCTCCTCGACAGGTCGCTTCGTTCAGGAACTCTCTTACCGCGTACGAACAAAAGCTCGCGGAGTGTTGCGACGCTAAAGTCGGAGACCAGACCGCGCCCGGTCCCGAAATACGCCCTGAATGCGAAGCCTCCATTCGAAAGATCGGCACATCCATGGCGGAATTTGCTGAGAGCGTGGCCAGACGGAAACGAGACTCGATCAAAGAAACGATGAGTGCAACCGCCAAACTGCCCTTGGTCGGCCTCGTCGTCGCCGGGTGTGGGCTCCTCGCAATCGGGACTTTCCTGTTCACAAAGGTCACGCGATCTTTACGTCTCCTGGAGATCGGCACGGGGAAGATTGCCAAAGGCTCGTTTGAGCTTATTGACGCCTTGCCGGTGGAGCGGGACATCAGGAATATTCTGACATCGTTCAATAGTATGGCTCTCCAGCTGAAAGACAGGGAAGAGGAATTGGTTCAGTCGAAGAAGCTGGCGGCCTTGGGGACGATGCTGGCGGGGGTTGCCCACGAGGTGAATAACCCGCTCTCGAACATTTCTTCGTCGTGCGAGATCTTGCTGGAAGAACTCGACCAGGCGGACAAGGAATTCCAGCGTACACTGTTAAGAAAAGCCCTCGATCAGGTGGAGCGGGCGCGTTCGCTCATTCTGAATCTGCTGGAATTCTCTCGTACCAAGGAGCTTCGCCTGGAGAAAGTGAATGTCAAGGACCTTGTCGAAAAAACCCTTGGCTCGCTATCAGGTCAAAAGCCGGAGCACGTGCGATTGACGGTCGAATTGGACAAGAACCTTGACGTCTTTGCGCAGCCGGACAAGCTCGAGCAAGCGTTCACGAACCTTATCTCGAACGCTTTCCAGGCAATCGATGGTGACGGCGAGGTCAGTGTCCGAGCCTTTGGTAAAGCAAATGGGACGATTAAGATCAGAATATCGGATTCTGGAAGGGGTATCCCCGAGCAAGACCTCTCGAAGATCTTCGATCCATTCTTTACGACCAAAGATGTAGGCAAAGGCACGGGTCTTGGTCTCTTTATCACGCATGACATCATACTGAGGCACAAGGGCACGATTCACGTGAAGAGTGCACCTGCCAAAGGCACGACGTTTACCATCACTCTTCCCGTTGCGGAGCCGTCACCATGAGCAGTCCTCCGAGAATTCTCATCATAGACGACGAAGAGATGGCCCTGAGTAACCTCGAGCACGTCCTCAAGAAGCAGGGCTACGACATCGTGACGGCTGACAGCGGCCCCAAGGGGTTGAACCTCGTGAGGTCCAATACCTTTGACGTCGTGTTGACGGATTTGAAGATGGAAAAGGTCGATGGGATGCAGATTCTCGAAGAGTGTCGTCAACGACACCCCCAGACCGAAGTGATCATGATAACCGGCTATGCCACGGTCGACTCCGCGATCGAAGCGATGAAGAAGGGCGCATATCACTACGTGTCCAAGCCATATCGGATCGACGCAGTTCGCAAGACTGTGGCGGAAGCGCTGGAGAAGATCCGCTTACGAGAAGAAAACCTGCAACTGAAGCAGGAGTTGAAACGGCTTCAAGACGGCGGGCATGTGAAGTTCATCACGAAAGATCCCGCTATGTTGAGAATTCTCCAGACCGCACGCCAAATCGCTCCGACCGATTGCAGCGTCCTTATTACCGGAGAATCAGGTACGGGGAAAGAACTGCTTGCTCGCTTCGTTCACGAACAGAGCCGCAGAAGTGACGGACCCATGATGGCTGTCAATTGCGGGACTTTCAACGAAGAGCTGTTGACAAACGAACTGTTCGGTCACGAGAAAGGAGCCTACACCGGCGCACACGTCAGCAAACCGGGGATCATCGAATTGGCGAACGGCGGCACGCTCTTTCTCGATGAGATTACCGAGATGTCGATCAATATGCAGGCTAAGTTGCTCCGAGCAATTCAAGAGCGACAGATCATGAGAGTCGGCGGAACTTCGACCATATATGTTGACGTACGCTTCGTCGCCGCGACCAACCGGAACGTTCAGGAAGCGGTCCAATCCGGTGAATTCCGCAAAGACCTTTACTATCGACTCAATGTGGTGTCTTTGGATCTGCCGCCGCTCGCTGCGCGCAAAGGTGACATCCCGCTCCTCGCGCAGTTTTTCCTCGACAAACACTCACGACTGATGAAGCGAGACTCGCCTGTGCTCTCGAAAGAGGTTATCGACATCCTGAAGGACTATGACTTCCCAGGGAACGTCAGGGAGTTGGAAAACATCATCGAACGGGGGATCGCTCTGGCAATCGACGGCGTGATAGAGGAAAAGCACCTTCCCGACGACATACGCGATCTTAAGATCACGACATATCGCCGAAAGGACGGAAGCCTGCCGACCTTGGAAGAGCAGGAAGTCCGCTATATCAAGCAGGTTCTGGCAGAGACGGGCGGCAACAAGACCTTGGCCGCGGAAACCCTCGGCATCGACCGCGTATCATTGTGGCGCAAGATCAAGCGATACGCGTTGGAATAGGGTTACAAGTTCGATCTCCGCGCCTGATTTGTAGCGATCGGCCAGAAGTGGCTACAAAACCACTTCTAAGGATTGTCAGCCTGACCAACATCCAACCACTCGGCAAGCATGGCCGCGTGATCCGGATCCAGATGGCGGCTGGAATAGAGAAATGTTGTCCCGACGGATGTGACTGTCTGTGCGATGTCCTGATATTCTCTTTCTTCTCCCATTATTTCGAGACACTTCAAGATGTCTTCCCGAGTCAGGTCGAAGGGCGATTCCAGGAAACAGGCAAACGGAACGGGCCTCGGATAAAGCTTAGAATTGTCTCGCACAACCTCGGCTATTAGCCGCAACGGATTCTCTGATTTCCACATCAAGATTCCGGCGTATGTTTCGCTCATGCTCCGAATAGAATAGTAGAAACAGCCACCATTCCGGTCAAAAATCTCTCTGATATCCTGATTGTCTTGCAACAGCTGGTTGAGCGTGGTCTTCAAATGGTTTCTGTGTTCGACATCCTCCGATTCGAGAAACTTCTCTCCCTGCAATGCGGTCAAAATCTCCTCAGTTCGAACGAGCTGCCCCGCATCGCTTCTGCTGCGGATGATACTCAAGATTCTGGTACTGATTTCTCCATGATGCGCCATCATCGTCCCTTAAGGCAGTAAACCTCTTCTAAGAAGTTCATCGGCTACAGTTCCCAGACCGAGTCTTCGATATGTCGCGTTGGTCGGAGAACCCGTTTCCTTGTCCCAGGCCATTTCTTCGTAGTACATCTGCATTGCGAGCCTGATGTCTTCTTTCTCCATTCGGATGGTTCCCTTGCTAAAAGGGGCTTTGTCTTTGGGGTCTGCGAACACCCAACCGGGAACCGTGTCGTGCTTAGTCCGCATGTCTTTCATGCCCATGCCGCGAATGGTCAATGCCCGATGGAGGAGGAAGATCCGCTCTGCGACCTCGTCAAGCTCCTGACGAGACTTCTTGTCGCCGGTAGCCAGGCTGTAAAGCAACGATTCGATTGAGTCATCGCCTCGATACTCCCGCTCTTTCAAAGGCGAAGCAACCCATGGCCCCATCCAGTTGCAGAGGGACAAGCTGTCATGCAATTCTTTTCGTAGAAGCGACCATTTCGCCATTTTGGCCTTGTGCACATTCATCGGCGTGAAAGCGCCGACTGCGTCTACCGCATCAGGCGAGCCCCAGAGCTCGGTAGCCAATCGCTTTTGGATATCTATGGGCAATCCGTTTCGAGTGAAATTGCTGTGGGAATGGCATTGGGGATCACGATTGTATTGCGTGTTAATGATCACGCCGCATTGTCCCGCATCTTCGTTTGAATGATGTTTGGGATGCCCCAGCTTCCAGTAAAGGAGTTCATGGTTTTCGAGCCATTCCTGCTCAGGAATACCCCATCGTTCGAGTAAGTACCCTGTTCCCAACCCGAGAGCAGTAGCCAGTTCACCATCCTTGTTCGCAATCCGTGGCAGCAGCTCGAAGAGGAATGCAGGATCTCCCTGTTCGTACTTGTCCCACGAATAGCTCTTGAATTCCTTTTCAGGCACTTTACGGCTGAAAATGCCATTGTAGTAAAGTGCTTGGAAATCGCGTTGCATTTGACCGTAATTCTCCCATACCCCAAGATCGTCGGCCAAATGCATGCCGACCATACACGCCTCAATTGCGGTCTGACCTTTAGGACCGTCGGGAAAAGTCTTGAAGAACGCTCTGCCGAACAGCAACCCTGTACAGGTATTCTGCCCCACTTCCGGAATGCCGTACTTTGCGGAGATCGCGGGCACTTTGAGCATGGTGTGACAGCGGATGGGACAAGCTGTGCAGCCATTGCCTCTGACAGTGTACCGCCAAGCCTGGTCCCCGAGAAAGAAAGCTGCATTGTTCGTTCGATATGCAATCCGGTTCAGATTGTGGGGTTCACATGTACCTGTGTCGATGTCCGGTGCTGCCGCACCCCACCGCCGGCCCGCAGAAGCAACCCATCGCGAACCTGCGTTATAGTGGTCCGCCCACGGTTGAGGACTATTGGGCACCACGTGCTGATTGTTCGCCCCCAAGAGAGAGAGATGGAGTTTTATAACCTTCTCCCAGTCTCCCTTGTTCCCGGCGATATGCACGCTGCCGGTTCCTCGGACACCGATAGCCTTGAGGTTTTTGGACCCCATGGCTCCGCCGAGACCTCCGGCGGAATGAGAATAGGAATTTATCACCACGGACATAGGCACCAGATTCTCACCCGCTTGGCCGATAGCAGCCACGGAAGCTTCCGATCCCATCTGCTGGTTGATTTCAATTGTGGTGCGCCGTATACCCTGTCCCCAGAGTTGGCGCGCATCCTTGATTTCTGCCTTTCCGTCTGAAACCGAGAGCCAAACCGGATGGTCAGCCTTGCCTTCGATGATGATGGCGTCATAACCGGCATACTTGAGTTCCGCTGCGAAGTGGCCGCCCATGTGACCACTGGCAACGAGAGGTTTGGGCCAACAGGTGGGCCACAAGCTTGTTATGGCGGTCCTGCCGTTACAAGGAGCACCTGTGCCGGCCAGTGGACCAACCGCGTAGATGATCTTGTTCTCCGGGTCAAAAGGTTTGGTTCCCGCAGGAACTTCGTCCCAAATCACCTTATATCCTATTCCCGTGCCGCCTAAATAGTCTTTATATTTCTCTATGGTATCTTCGGTTATGGTTTTCCCGGTCGATAAATCAACCCGCAGGACTTTTCCTGCCCAGCCCCCGTACTTAGGCATATTTCTTGATCTCCTCTCAGTCACTTTTTGTGGCAATCAATGCAAGCCTGAGCCTTCGCAGGAGAGACAACAGCAGTGGGCACTACTCTTGGTGGAGCCTTATCCGTCAAGTCACGCCAAGCGACGTAGCTAAGGGCTCCGGAAGGACATGCCTCCACACACTTGGGGCGTCCATCACACAGGAAACACTTGGTGGCCTTATCCGTCTCCGAATCGAATGACATCATTTCCCAGGGGCAAGCCCGCTGACACATCTTGCAGCCAATGCACTTGTCGAGATCCACGACGCGAGCATTTGTCGGAGGCTTCACAACAATAGCGTCATTCGGACAAGCGTTCGCACAAGGCACAGGATGAGGACATTGTTTGCAGAGGTCCTGGATGACAAATCCGTTTCCCCAGTTGCCTTGGCCGCGTTGCCCGGCGTACAGGCCTTTTGGACCAAAATTGAGGTTTCGGCTAATCTTTATCCTCGCCATCGACGGAGAGGCTTTTCCATCATTGAACTCAGTGCAGGCCAGTTCGCACCTTCGGCACCCTACGCACCTTGTAGGATCTGCTATTACGAGGCCTTCAGCCTGATCCATAATGATGAGAGGCACGTCTTTAGCGGCTTCTGACTCTGAAGCAGAAAACGCAACGATTATACCTCCGGTCAAGAGAAGAAACTCACGCCGTGAAAAAGATCGGCTCGAATTCACAAAATTCAAAGCGCTTTCCGAAATTTCATGCTTGTGGTCTTCACTATTCATCTTACTTGCCTGTCGTCTTCGTGAGGGGCAACATCGTTGAAATGCTCCAATCAATGACTCCATCGCTTTGTCAAGCACTATATCCCATTCACGCTTATCAGTGTAGCCTGGAGGCGATTGCAAGACCTCCTCGCGTGGCAACGCCACGGAGGACGCTTCGAGAAGCGCCCAGATTTCGGGAAGTTCTCGTCCCCCCCCATCCAAGACCACGAAATCAACGCATGACTTGTTGAGGTTTTGGATCTACTTATAAATGGACGTGCGATTAAAGCGAACGCGCCCCAAAGATTGATGGTCGCCGGCCTCAATGCCGGCGGATTATGACCCATTAGATCAATCAGACCTTAGGAGTGACCCAGCAGAGCTTGCCCCGGACTCGATCCGGAGTGCGCCCCTTCAGAGGCATCGTGCCATTCTGAACGCAAGTTCGTATCAGTCTATCATGGTTGGTGCGCGATCCGAGGATACTGCCGGATGGAATCAAGTTCGAGCAACAAGGACAGGGCAAGGCGCACGACCGACGACACGCTCGGTAACGCTTCCCATGAGAAGTCGTTTCAGGCCCGTGCGGCCGTGAGAACCCACAATTATGAGGCCTGAGTTGCGTTTTTGTGCAGTTTCGACGATTGATCGGGCCGGGTTCCCCTCTATGAGGATATACTCCGCGTCAATACCTTCGGCGCGGCTCATTGATTGGACTTTCCCCAGTAGGTCCCGCGCTCTTCCTATCATTTCCCCAGCCACTTCGGGTGCTATCCCATAGAGATGCGAGGGAACATCCGCCACGCTGATTATTGCCAGTCGGCTGCCGTAAGATCGCTGAAATTCAAATCCCAGACGAGCAGCCCTGTCGCCGGATTCGGAGCCATCCACCGCCACGAGGACGTTCTCGATGCGCAGTTCGGTGCCCGCCGGGACGACCAAAACGTCGGTGTGGCTGTAACCGATAACTCTTTGGGTAATACTCCCCATGAGGAACTCTTCAGCGGGATTGCGACCTCGGACACCTATCACGATGAGGTCACAACCGTACGCTTCAGCAGCCTCCACGATCTTCTCGTGGGGTTCGCCTTCATCCTGGATCGTATAGATTGAGGCTCCCGCTGCCTTGGCTGTTTCATCCGCGAGTTCCAGGGCGCGCCGGTAGGGGTCGCTCAGCAAGTCGGACACGTGCTGCTTGACCCCTACCAGTCGAAGCTCTCCTTGATAAGGAGGGACCACCGAGATGGCTCGGATAACGCTCTTCTCTGCTCTCGCTAGAGGCAGGCTCTGTTTGAGGGCATGTATGCTTGATTCCGAGCCATCCACGGGGACCAGGACACTTCTAAGCATGTTCGTATGTTTCCACCGCAGAGACGAGAAGTTCCGATCGTTTCGCCTTTATCATGCTGCCCAATATGATGACCGCTCCCACTCCCAACGCGACGCACATCGTCACAAAGCTTACCGTATCCAGCCATGAGAGCGCCGATTCTCCAACCGACATGACCCCCAGTTGGGTCAAGTAGTTCGGGACCGCCAGTGCCCTGCTTAACGCTACAATGAGCATGATGGTGCCCATGACCACTTTGATCATGTGCTCTTTGACATACGTAGTACCGATAGCTCCTAGTTGGACTCCGAGCAGAGAACCGGCAAGGATGATCAGCGTCAATCTTATGTCCACCATCCCGTGAACAGCCCACTTTACCGTCCCTCCGAAGCCCATGAGAAAAGCGATCACCAGCTCGCTCGCCGAGGAGATGAGGCCCGACGCGCCGATCACGTATATCATGCCCGGAACGCCCGCGAATCCGCCGACGGCGATCGTTGCAGCGAGAAGGCCGGTGATGAACCCCACCGGAATCGTGAACCACAGTGAGATTCGCACGTTAGCAGTTCTGAAATAAATCATCGGAGGAAGGTTGATGCTCTGCAGCCATGCAGCCAGTTTGGATTCCTGCTCTTCGCCGCCTGACTTGGTGATCTTCCACGCATCGTAGAAGACATAACCTCCTACGATCACGAGCACGGCCACAAAAGAGAGACTGACGTAAAGATTGGATCCCGCCTGGCCCCATTTGCTCAAGATGTATTCCTGAATCTTGATCCCAACTTGTACTCCGACTGTGGCTGAAGCCGCCATGACAAGACCGAGCTTCAAGTCCACCTGTCCGTACTTGTAGCGCTTGTATGCTCCCACCATTGCCTTGGGGAACTTGTGGCACATGTTGCTGGCCACAGCGACCGCCGCCGGGACACCGAGGCTCATCATGCCTGGTGTCAGGACGAATGCTCCCCCTGAGCCGATGAATCCGCTCACCAGCCCTCCAATGAATCCCACGATAAATAGGAACGTTACGTTGACAAAAGTGAGGTCTATGAATTTGACGGCTTCAATAGCCTGATCGTGCATGAGGCACTCCTTTCACGGTATAGCGAACGACGGTGGTCAGGCATTCATGCGCAGACGAGGCCGAGGTCTCTGCGCAGGACGAGGAGCCGAAACCGTCGGGCGTTGCACAGCGTGCGTGGTCGCCGCTTCGATTCCAAGCACGGACCAGAGATTGCTGGAAAAAGCTCCGTGCGCGAAGGAAAAGACGAACACCGTGGCGATGGGAAGCGCTGCATAATACCCTCCTCGTGCGAAGAGTTCCGCAAACGCGCTTGCGTTAGAGAATACCGCCGCATAAAGCGCGACCGTGATACCTCCGAAAACAAGTGTCTGGAGTATGAGTTTCTTGCGTTTCTCGTCACTCCTGGCCGACATATTCCACTCCTTTGAATTCATGCGGTGATCCGGCAACAAGGCGCTCTGGACCAGCGTCAGGCCACAACGCGTAGAGGCCGGAATGATGGATCCGCATCTGCGGGTTCAAGCGCGGTATGACTGCTCGCGAATGCGAACACGGGTTTGTTTGGCTCGTCGAGCCTCTCTGTTTGTCTGTCGTTTCTCGGATTCGTGGAGAATCCTTCGAGCGGTCTGCCATTCGCCTTCTTCGGCAAATGCAGCCGCAGCCGCCATTGCTTCCAGTTTTCGCAACCAGTTGAGCATCGTTCCGCTCCTTGAAATCCCGGTCCGTGTTGATCCTGAAAGGACATAGGTCAATTTCTGTGCCAATCGCAGAACGTCGCACTTCATGCAGTAATTACAGGATATTATGGCCAGGAAGGGGACGTTGTGAGTTCAATTCGGTATTGCAGTCTGTAACATCAGGCCCGGAGAACAGAGGTATGTCTGGGATTTCAAGCACATACCGATCATTGCGGTGCAGTCCCGTGCTGTTACAATGTGCAACACTCTGATTTGGGAAACGTAGGTTTCTTGACGGGAAGCGCGGTCCCGGATTGATGTGTCCGCGAAGGCGTGGAGAGACGTGTCCTTGCTCGTCTGAAGGGTCTCTCCTATAATACTTCCGAACTCGACCCCACGCATGAGGAGTGCTGTCAATGGCGATTTTCAGGAAGAATCAGGTGGAGAAGCCGTCGATCCCGCAGGAATTGCTCGATCTCCGCGCTGCTGTAGAGGGGGCGGGTCTGCCCGAACACGTTGCGCCGACAGCGCTCAAAGAGCTTGATCGGTTGGAAAAGACCGATCCGTCGCTCGCCGAATATACGATCGGGATGACGTATCTCGATTACCTGCTTTCTCTTCCCTGGAATCGCTACACGGATGACAATCTCGATTTGAACCGGGCAGCGCACATTTTGGATCGCGAACACTACGGGCTGCAGCATGCCAAAGAGCGCGTGCTGGAATTCCTTGCGGTTCGGACGCTCCGGAGCAGCCGGAAATTCCATGTTCTTGTGGTCGACGATGAAGACGTAGCGCGAACGAACATGGAGCATGTTCTCCGAAAGGAGGGGCATGAGGTTTGCGCCGCGGCAAACGGTCTTGAAGCCTTTGATTGCTTGGAGAACGAGGCCTTTGATCTCATCATCACGGATCTCAAGATGGACAAGATGGATGGGATCGAGCTTCTTGAAGCGGCAAGACTATCGGCTACTCGCCCGGAAATCATGCTTGTAACGGGCTATGCAACCGTGGACTCCGCAGTTGATGCGTTCACCAAAGGCGCCTCGTACTACCTAACCAAACCGTACAAGCTGGATGAGCTTCGGTCGGCGGTGAATCGCATCCTGGGAAGGAAGCGGCACACGCAGTTCACTCGCGGCCCCATTCTGTGCTTCGCCGGCCCTCCCGGAACAGGAAAGACCTCGATCGGTCAGGCCATTGCAGAGGCGATGGAGCGGAAATTCGCTCGCATCTCTTTGGCGGGACTGCGCGACGAGGCAGAGCTGAGGGGACACCGGCGAACATACGTGGGAGCCATGCCCGGACGTATCATAAGCGAACTCAAGAGTCTCGGCCTCAAAAATCCCGTGCTGATGCTGGACGAGATCGACAAGATCGGCCAGGACTTCAAGGGCGATCCGGCATCGGTTCTTCTGGAAATTCTTGATCCTGAACAGAATCGAAATTTCAGGGACCACTATCTTGACGTTCCGTTTGACCTTTCGGCCGTCATGTTTATCGCCACCGCGAACGTCGTGGAGAACCTTCCGCCGGCCCTGTTGGACCGTCTGGAGGTCATTCCGTTTTCAGGGTACACGGAGTCCGAAAAGGCGAAAATCGCTCAGCGCTACCTTATACCGCGCCAACTCACCGACTGTGGCCTGAGCGATCACGGGATCAGGTTCACCGACGATGCTGTTACCACGATTATTCGCGATTACACCCGTGAAGCGGGATTGCGGAATCTCGAACGGGAAATTGCCAATGTCTGCCGCCGCCTTGCCTTCCAGGCTTTGCAGCAAGGGGGACAGACGAGCGCGGTTGACGTTGATGAGTCAATGGTCGCACGCGTTCTTGGACCCAGGAAGTTCCGGCATGAGGTCGCGGAGGCCGCCAATCGCGTCGGGATGACCACAGGGCTCGTCTGGACCGAGTTCGGCGGTGAAATTGTCTTTGTGGAAGCGGCGCGTATGAAAGGCAATCAGCAGCTCATCCTGACCGGTTCTCTGGGCGACGTGCTCCGTGAATCCGCTCAGACTGCGTTGAGTTTCATCAGAAGCAATGCAGAGCGACTCTGCGTCGAAGAGGACTTCTTCCGAGACTCGGACATCCATGTCCACATCCCAGCGGGCGCCATACCGAAAGACGGGCCATCGGCCGGTATTACGATCTGCATGGCCCTGATCTCTCTGTTGACCTCCAGACCGGCGCGACGGGATGTTGCACTGAGCGGAGAGATTACCTTGAGTGGGCGAATACTCCCCGTGAGCGGGATTCGTGAAAAGATGCTGGCGGCCCAGAGGGCAGGGGTGAAAGTCGTCGCGTTCCCTGAAAAGAACCGGATCGACGTTGAGAGTCTTCCCAAAATGGTGAGAGAAGGGATGGAAGTTGTCCTCGCGGAAGAGATTGCCCAACTAATAGATTTGGTCCTACTACCTGCCTAGGGGCTGTATGGCGTAGATACGGTCACGTATTCCGGACAGTATTGGTGGGACACCCATTAAAAGGCCCTCTGTCAAGAGAAAAACTTCCCCATCCGCAGGGAACGACTGTTCCCTTGCTGAGGTACGGCCGTGGTGCGTACAAGCTCCGCCGGAGCCTACTCTTCGC
>Ga0172368_10000221_pt1 | contig 80189 bp, 70 predicted proteins | sample Lak11m_FD_114540 | JGI IMG/M metagenome (GOLD analysis project Ga0172368, IMG submission 114540) | Freshwater microbial communities from Kabuno Bay, South-Kivu, Congo - kab_022012_11m | ecosystem: Environmental > Aquatic > Freshwater > Lake | place: Democratic Republic of the Congo: South-Kivu...
GCGGCCTGTCGATCCGCTTGGCGGTGAACCACCGACTGGAGAGCCGTATGCGGGAGATCCGCACGTACGGTTCGGAGGGAGGAGCGGCCGGGTAACCGGCTGTTCCTACCCCCTATCAGAAAATCCTGGATTCCGGCGTTCGCCGGAATGACGTCAATCAGAACTCTTGGGACCCTGAAAGGGTCCTCCATGAAACAATTGGACGACCCCTTCAGGGTCGCTCTTGATCGCTTGTTGGGCCTCATTCCGCACGCTGAAGCATGCGGCTGTTCACGTCACGCCCTTCGGGCGAAGATCTCTCCCAGGACAGCGGATTGACATATCCGGAAGCCTTCCCCGCACGCAAGTGAAGGCTTGCCCCGTACTCAATTATTCGGTTGACAATCCAAGAGAGGAAATAGCACCAAAAAGGAGCCTGCCGGAAGACTTGACGGCGACGGCCCCGAGCCCAAGCCGTGCGACGGAGTATCGGACCCTCAAGTGAGCATTACCAGGAGAGTTTCCCGCGATGGCGAAGACACGAATGCTTGACAACCTTCCTGTGCCTCTTGTCCTGTTGCTGAGTGCCCTCACGCTAGGAGTATTCATTCCGATTTGGTTCCTTCGGGCGCGGTCCATCCTGGCACCGCTCAGGACGACCGCCAGAATGCCAAGATACCTTCCGTACGGACTGCTGGCACTGCATGTTACCGCGTTGGCCGCCGCGATGGTGCTGGCTGTTTCGATATCGGTTTCCGAAGAGTGGATCGGGCGCCTGGACAGTCTCGTGCTTTGCCTATTGGTTGTGTCGGACGCCTTCATGGCAGTTAAGGTTGTCGAGATCTTGCATGAATATTCTGGCGACGAGTTGACGACCGGCTTCGCCACTTCAGTCGCTCGAATGACTTTCCTACACGTATTCGCGCTCCAGTACGAGATGAACCGGCTTCCGTTTTCCGTAGACGGAAAGTGCCCGACCCTGTTCAAGAACCCCAAGAACCCTAAACGATTGTGCGAGATGAGGCCACGCAAGGAGCACGGCCTATGAGTCAACGTGAAGCTGAGGCCGACGTCTTCACGAGCGCGGGAATCGTACGGGTCGGGGGATTGTTGACACTCCCTCCACGACGCTCTATGATCGCAATCCATCGGTTTATGACGAGGATGTGATGGCAGGCACAGGAGAAATCGGCGTCATCACCGGCGACGGGAAAGGCAAGACCACTGCGGCTCTCGGATTGGCTTTGCAGGCCGTCGGCCGAGGGTCCACAGTGATGATGCTCCAGTTCCTGAAAGCCCCGGACAGTTCCGGAGAACACTTCGCGGTCAAAGGCCTCCGCTCGCGATTTGTAATCAAGCCGATCGGTAGAAAGGGCTTTATTCGCAGAGAAGGGCGCAACCCCGAGGACCAAGCTCTCGCAGAGCGAGGCCTTGATGATGCTCGCGCTGCGGTCTCGGGGGGGGAATATGATCTGGTTATCCTCGACGAGATTAATGTCGCGGTATATATGGGCCTGATCGAACCCGCGCGAGTCGTAGATCTTGCGGCGAACAAGCCCGAACGAGTCGGGATCATCTTCACCGGTCGATACGCGAGCCCTGAAGTACTTGACACTGCGGACTATGTCATTGAAATGAAGAATGTGAAACATTATTTCGAGCAGGGAGTGGCAGCCCGAGAAGGCATCGAATACTGAGATCTTCGGCCAATCCGGAAAATCGTCGGGCATCATGAAACAAGACTCACACGGAGAGACGTCGGAACAAGCGGAGAGTTACGGCACGGCGGTCCGAGTCCTGAAGGCCATCGGAGAATTCATGCATGGCATGGTGCTGCATGAACCCAAGATGGTGGCGCTGCAGGAAAAGGTGGCGCTGGAGCGACTGCTGTTACTGGTCATGTTCGGCGACATGCTCGGCGTCCCGATATTTCGACCTTATTTCTTCCTGAGGCTTCTGCCGTATGTATATCCGCGGATCGATCCGTGGAAACGTTCGCTTATGAGAGAAAGGGATTGGACGGACAAGTCGTTTGACTGAGACCTACTGGTCGCTCGTCCGTTCGTCGGGAGGTGCACTTATGAAGATCGTGGCTGTCCTGGGCAGCCCCAGGCCGAAAAGCAACAGCGCCGCGCTGGCGCGAAAGATACTCGAAAAGGCCAAAGAGCTTGGTGCGGATACCAGCGAGTTTACTTTGAGCGCTCTGAATTACGAGGGATGCAGGGCCTGCGAGACCTGCAAGACCAAGCTCGACCATTGCGTCATTGAGGATGATCTCACCGCTGTTCTCGACGCAGTCAAAGAAGCCGACGCTGTCGTCTTGTCGTCTCCGAATTACTTCGGTGAGGTGTCCGGCCAGTTCAAGTCATTTTTCGATCGGACCTATTCATACCTTAATGCGGATTTCTCGAGCCGCTTGCGATCCGGACGTGCGTCGGTGTTCATTTTCTGTCAGGGCCAGACCAGCCTCGACTTGTACGCGGACGTGCACCCACGCTACGCGATGTGGCTGAAGCGGTACGGCTTCAATACCAATCATCTCATTCGTATGAACGGTCCACGCGCCGACGGGTCGGTGCCAAAGAGGGCGGACCTAGTCGAGCAGGCGGAAGAGATCGCCAGAAAGCTCGTAAGCGGAGCTTCGTAACAGCGCCCGCAGATGCGTTGAGATTTTATTCGCAGGGAATGCGGACAAGATCAGTGAATTCTGTATAGCGAGGCGCCATTGTCCGTTTGTCAACGGTGGCACTCGGCGTTCCTCACTTTACTGACCGAATGACGGTTTCTTTGCGCCGTAAGAGGCCCTTCTTCTCTTCGCTCATGTGAAGGAACCCGTCCAGGACGCCTTCGACCGGACCACTCGTCAATGGCACTTCGGACGTGAACTTGGCCGGGAACACCTGTTCAGCGGTTTTACCGAGAGCTCGGTAGCTCTCTGCAAGAAACTCCGTGCTCGGGGGGAAGATCCCGCACCAGAACGCGACCTGCACCGATTCTGCGAAAACGATAGGCTGTACGGTCCCGATTGATCTGTCTCCTTGCACCCCGGGAGTCAAGTACCCTTTCATCTGTGCTCCGTCACAAAGCGTGAAAGAAGCATTAACCACGAACATACCCTCGTTCGGGTCGAGCGGAGGATCGTGCGGGTACGGCCGTACTGTGGCCTCGTCCTGGCCTTCTTCGCCTTCTTCATCCAGGGCGAATTCCCAGACGGGGTACTCGTCGAAATCCTGTTGTGTCAGTTCATACACTTGCTTGCGGATTTTCATGAAGATCCCTCCCCAGTCCGCTGGAGTTGAAGAGCATTGTCGGCAGCATGATTATGGTACCCTGGTTTGCATTCAGAAACCGATTGTGAGACAAGGTGTTGATCCTTGTCAATCTCTGCGTGTTGTGCCGCTGAGGCAATGACTTATGAAAGAAAATGCAAAGAGCGGTCACAGGGCCTTGACCTCCGCGCGGAACGATCGGAAACTGACGCCCTCCGAGGTGGTGGCATTCCGCAGTGCCGTGTACAAGCATTATGGCAAAAACGCACGCGATCTGCCCTGGCGGCGGACCGAGGACCCGTACCGGATTCTTGTGTCTGAAATCATGCTCCAACAGACGCAGGTCGAGCGCGTCCTCCAAAAATACGACTCTTTCCTGGAGCGCTTCCCAGGATTTGAGATGCTCGCGGCTGCATCGTTGCGAGACGTCCTCGCAGCGTGGCAAGGCCTGGGATACAACCGCCGCGCAATGGCGCTTCAGCGGGTCGCCCAGCGTGTGATTGCGGAGTTCGGCGGCATTCTTCCCGATTCCGTTGAGATACTGAAAACGCTGCCGGGCATCGGAGGAGCAACCGCCGGTGCGCTGGTTGCATTTGTGTTTCGCAAACCCTCTGTCTTCGTGGAGACCAATATCCGGAGAGTGTTCATTCACTTCTTCTTTCGCGAGGAGAACCGAGTCGCGGATCGAAAGATCCTCTCTCTGGTCGAGCAGACCCTCGACCGGTCGAGCGTGCGCACGTGGTACTATGCTCTGATGGACTACGGGGCTATGCTCAAGACGGCGGAAGGTAATCCGAATCGGCGAAGCGCGCATTACCATCGCCAGTCCGCGTTTTCCGGGTCGGACCGACAGATTCGAGGATTGATTCTTCGAGGGTTGATTGGGGAGGGCGTGCTCTCAGAGGACGCTTTGGTGGCTGCAGTCGGAAAACCGCCGGCGAGAGTGAAAGCGATAATCTCTCAGCTCGTTCAGGAGGGCTTCTTGACACGGAGCGGCGGCCTTGTGCGCATTTCGTCATAAGGGCAGAGGATTGGAGTTGCCGACTGGAAGGTCGATCCAAAATGCCTTACCCGTAAGCGACCAGGCAAGGTGAGGTGTTTACCGCAGCGATACGCTTCGTAGGGGCGGGTCTCAGACCCGCCCTTACCCAAGGCCGTCGCTGACGCCCACGCAAAGGCATTTCTGAATCGATCTACTAGTCGAGCACCGGCGCCATCTCCTATCTTGACAAAAGCCTTTGATTCAAGCGGCATTTCCTGGTAACGCATGGCGAGGACGAGAGCGGGAGACAGTAGGACCGATGAGTGTGGCCATTGCAAGTATTCGCATATTCGGGGCGTTCGTAGCTTGCCTCATTGCCGCGCCCATTCTGGGATATTTCTACGTAGACATGTTCGCGTACGGCCCGAGGCTCGTCATTGCGGTACATCTTGCGGTGGTCTTCTTCTTCGTTGCTGCGCTGTTCCAGCAGCACTTGCGGTCATTCCTGTTGTTTGCCGTTGTTTTTGTGATCCCGATGCAAGTGGATTACCATCTGTTGTACCGGCCGTTCGCCCCTCAGTTCGAGAGCCCGCCGTTCGCCGCCGGCATCAGAGTGGATGCCGTGGACATTGTGCTCGCACTGCTCTATGCGGCCTGGCTCCTTGATGCCGCTACGCGCAAGGATCGCGAGCGTCTCACGTTTGGCCGTCCGGTTGGCACACTCCTGTTGGGGTGGATATTGCTGGGCCTGCTAACAAGCGCCTTCGCGGCGGCCCATTTTGAGTACAGCATGTACGAGACGTTGTTTCTCCTCAAAGGCGCGATGCTGTATTTCTATCTGATCAACAATATCAGAGACGAAAGCGATTTCCGCATCGTGGTGGCCGGTTTGGTGGCGGGAGCAGTCGCTGAAGGCGCCTATATGATCGCGCAGTACGCTACAGGCCTGAATTACACGCTTAAAGGAGAATTCCACGGACTCAGGGGACCTGAAGGCTTCCGGTCTGCGGGTTTTTCGGGTGGTGCGGACGCAGCGTGCCAGATGATGTCGTACGCCCTCAATATTGCGGTAGCGTACTTCTATGTCGCCAAGAAGCCGAGCTATCGCGCCGTCACCTTTGCCGGGATTGCATGTCTCGTGGTCGGGATGCTTGCCACCAAGTTCAGAGCTGCAGCCGCTACGGCTGCCGTTGGTGTGATGTTCCTGCTCATCATGGGGTACCTGCGTCGATGGATCAGTGGCGTGCAGATTTTTAAGGCCGCCATCGGAGTGATTCTCTTTGTGGCGGCCCTCAGTCCGGCTTTGATCTACCGCTTTCAGGTCGGCGAGTACGGCGAAGTCCGCGTTCCCCTCATGGCCACCGCAGTTCGAATGGCCCGCGACAACTGGCTGCTTGGCGTCGGTGCAGGCAACTACATGTTCAGTGTGGAGAAATACCTTCCATACAAGCTGCGCGAATCGTGGGTGCACGTCGTTCATAACGAGTTTCTCCGGATGCTCTCGGAGCGGGGTGTGTTGGGCGCTCTCATGTATTACACCCTTGTGACGACGGTCGCGGTGCAGTTCTGGCGGTGCCGAGGATCACCCGACCCGCTTATCGCGGCCGTATCCACCGCTTTGCTTACAGCGCTGGTTGCCTCGATCTATGGACGCTTCTTCGGGATTTACTATCAGCCGGTATGGTATCAGTTCTTCTGCGTGCTGCTCGCTCTGGCCGCGTGGATGACTGCGTTTGAACGGAGGAGGCAATCTCGGACGGCAGAAACGCTATAGGCGCAGGACGATGACGGTGGACTGGAGCCGCACCGTTCTCCTCTGGGACTCGTCCGATGTTGACCGATTCGGCCTCGAACCGGCGCTGGCGGCAGCTCGGGGAATTCAGACTCTCAAAACAAGTTATGGTCGGATCGGAAGAGATCCGGGGCTGACGCGCGAGATCGAGAGGACACGAGCCGACGCGGTTATCTTCACGAGGAACGACGACATGCCCGATGCCCCAGCTATCGGGCCGTTCCTCGGTGGACTCCGAAAGGGATATACCGCAGTCTCTGCCATTGATCCGGACGAGCAGGAATACCAAACCCGCCAGTGCATCGAAGACCTCGTCAGAGGTCACGGAGTGGTGGCACTCCCGCGTCCGATCCGCACGCGGCCGCTGGATCCCGGCGAAGGAACGTTTTCACTCATCCTGGACTTGGAGCAGTTTGGCGGTGCGCGTTTCGGCATGCCCCGACTGCTGCCCCTCATCGAATCCCGGGGCATTCGCGCGACATTCTTTGTTACCGGTTTCATCGCGGAAACCTATCCGGAACTGATTGAGCGTATCGCTGATGGCGGCCATGAGATCGGAGTGCATGGGTGGATGCACGACTTTCTCGCCGGTAGGCCTCTCGAAGAACAAACCGATGCAGTGCTTTCCCAGGCTCGGGCGCTCGGCCGGTACAGTGAGATCGTCGGGGCGAACTTCATCTATCGAATGGACGCCCTGTCCCCCGAAGCGATCTTGCGAGCCGGTCTAGAATATCTGGTACTCTTCAGGAAGCATTTGTTCTATCGGAGTCGGTTCATTTCTGCATCCACACGGCCTAGGGCTCTCAGGACTGCTGCGGGGGATGTGACCGCGATTCCGGTGCCCGTCGAAACGTACAATCTGCAAAGACCAATGTTGCGCGCCATGATGGACAGCGCTTGGCGGAGAACCCGACGAGACAAGATTAACCACATAAGCGTGCTGATGCACCCATTCAAAGATGGAACGAAGGCCAGACTTGCCACGGCTGAATGGGTGCTCGATTATCTCATGGGGCGATTGCGGCTTAGGTCCATTCCGCTCAAAGAAGTTCCGAGCCCAATCGAGAATGAAGGCGAGTCCATCCCTATTGCCTACCGCTGGGACGGGTACGATCCTCCGCGGCCGCCTGACGCTGAACGCCGGTCTCGGTCTCTCTTGTGGTGGTCGCCCATGGTCTACCACGCGCGACGGACCGAAGATCTTGCCGATGCGTTCACTGCGAAAGGACGGCAAAGTGCGCTCTGCGCCCAGGTGCTCGAGCCGGCGACGGTGTATGTGTATCCGGATCGACCGCCCTGCGAAGCACATGCGGTGGCAGCGGACCCACTCATAAATCCGGAACGGTGTGCCCGACAAGTGCTCCGCGGCCGAGACCGGAGAACTCCCTCGGTCGTTGTCCCCGGCTCACCCTTTCGAGACCTGCTGGGCTTCGTGTGGTTTCACGTCCCTCGCACGTGGGATGAGGTTGCGTTTACGCTCGAGAAGGTTTGGATTCGAGGGAAGGATCTCGTGCGTCGAATATTGAAGCGCGGCGCCGGGAATTGACCCGCGTGAGCTTGCCGCGCGTAACGCTATCGCCTTGTGAAACGGAAAAATCTCGTGGTCAAAGATCTGAGCAGATGGTATGGTATGTTACGTGGATTCTACGGCTCAATGGTCGGATTTAGCAACGCAGCCAGATCAGATATCAACCGAACCTGACATTGCGAAAACTGAGAGCAATTCCGGGCTCCGGACTCACGCTCCATATGCCTATGGTCATGAGCCGGACTCGCAGGCACACCAATGGATTTGATTGGCAGACTTAAGAAGCGGATAGGGCAATACTTGGACATGCCCGAAGAGATGACCTCTCCGGAACGATACAAGATCTTTCGCCGGAAGATTTCCATCCTGATGCTTCTCATTACGCTGATTCCACTGGTGCTCATGGCGTTCATCAACTACCACGAGTACCAGGCTGCGCTGCAAGACGAGATCGTTGCACCGCTCCGCGTGCTGGTGAACAAGTCGAAGCACTCGTTCGAGCTATTCCTTGCGGGGCGATTGTCAACAGTTCGCTTCATCGCCTCCGCGTACTCCTATGCGGAACTTGCTGACGAGAAGAAACTCAACAGGATCTTCCGCTCGCTGAAGCAGGAATTTGAAGGTTTTGTCGATCTGGGACTTATCGACGCCAACGGCGTCCAAATCAGCTACGCGGGCCCGTACGAGCTGAAAGGCAAGAATTACGCTGATCAGTCCTGGTTTCAGCAGGTCATGGTCAACGGCGTATTTGTCAGCGATGTGTTCATGGGGTATCGCAAGTTCCCGCACGTGATAATAGCGGTGCAGCATCTGGCAGACTCCGGAGAGGTATGGATCGTCCGTGCCACCATCGATACTCGGCGGTTTGACGAGCTGATCGCCGCAATGGGACTGGATGCACGGAGCGACGCGTTCTTGCTCAACCGAAACGGCGTATTCCAAACCGCATCCAAGTTCTACGGCAAAGTGCTGGATCAATGCGAGGAATGTGTCCCTCCGGTGAGTTTCGAACCAGCGGTAGTCGAACAAAAAGACCGTCTGGGTCGCGACGTGATGCTTGCCTATGCGTACTTTGCCAGGACAGATTACATCCTCATGGTGGTCAAGTCGAAAGCGGACATTCTGCGCGCGTGGTCTCATTTGAAGACGAATCTGTTGCTGTTGTTTCTCGGGAGCGTCTTGGTGATCGTTCTGGTTGTCCTGAGGCTGACCAACACACTGGTCAAGCGCATGCAAATCAGTGACGACAAGCGCGAGCTTGCGTATCGAGAAATGCAGCACTCGCACAAGTTGTCATCGATCGGGCGGCTTGCGGCCGGCGTTGCCCACGAAATCAACAACCCGATGGCAATAATCAACGAAAAGGCCGGCCTGATGAAGGACCTCATCGACCTTGCCCCCAACTTCGCCAACAGAGAAAAGTTCCTCGGCATGGTGCAGGCGATCATCCAAGCGGTAGAGCGGTGCAGGGCCATCACTCATCGACTGCTTGGATTTGCCAAGCGGATAGACGTCGTTATCGAAGTCCTGGACGTGAACGAGGTGCTTACCGAGACCGCAAGCTTCCTTGAAAAAGAGGCCTTCCATCGCAACATCAAGCTCCGATTCCACCTGGCGAAAGATTTGCTTCGCATCGCATCGGATCGGGGGCAATTGCAGCAGGTGTTTCTCAACATCCTCAACAATGCATTCGCGGCGGTAAATGACGGCGGCATGATTGCCGTAGCGACCTTCGAAAAAGATATCGAGACAATCGGCATTTCCTTCAACGATGACGGCAAGGGCATGTCGGAAGAAACGCTCAAGCATATTTTCGAACCCTTTTTTACCACGAACAAAGGGAGCGGGACCGGATTGGGCCTGTCCATCACGTATGGCATCGTGAAAAAGCTCGGTGGCGATATCGACGTCCAAAGCAAGCTCGGGCAGGGAACGCGATTCGTGGTATTCCTGCCTAAGAATCCGAAGGAAGTGACAGGGAGATAGTATGCAGGATTGGAACGTGCTGCTGGTGGATGACGAGGTGGAGTTCGTCTCTACGCTCGCGGAACGTCTGTGCCTACGAGGACTTCAGGTCCGGACCGCCAACGACGGGGAAGAAGCCCTACAGAGTGTCGCCTCGGATCAGCCTGACGTCGTAGTGCTCGACGTGATGATGCCCGGCATGAGCGGCCTGACCTGCCTTGAACGTATCAAGGCAGACTATCCTCATATCCCGGTGATTCTCCTCACAGGCATCGGATCCACGAAGGAAGGGCTCGAAGGCATGCGCCTTGGAGCGTTTGATTACCTCATGAAGCCGCTCCGAATCGAAGAGCTTATCGGAAAGATCGGCGAGGCAATGCAAAAGAGGCCGCCAGCGGGAAAGGTCGAGTGAATGGAGTCAAAGAAAGCCGCCTTCATGGGTAAAATCACTGCAGGGGTCACGCACGAGATCAAGAACGTCCTCGCGATCATCAAGGAATCTGCAGGCCTCATGGAGGACCTCATAGCCCTCTCGAAAGAAGACTCAATTCCCGAACGGGAGAAGTTCGACCGTTCCTTGTCACGCATACGCGATCAGGTGACGAGAGGCGTTGACCTTTCCACCCGACTCAACACGTTCGCCCACACACCGGACGAGGCCATCTCAAGCGTGGACCTTAATGCCGCGGTCGTCCAGGCGGCGTTCCTGTGCCGGCGCTTCGCCCGCCTGAGAGGCTTGGCGCTCGAAGCGCGACCCGGTGATGACCTAATCCTTGTCAAGACAGACCCACTGGGGCTGCAAATGCTTCTCTCGGTATGCATCGACCTGATGATGAGCGTTGTGCCAAAAGACGCGACAATCACCCTGTTGCCGACAGGGAGTGGCGGAAAACGCATCGAGTTGGCGGTTGCCGCGGACGGGAGTGCTGCCAACGTCTCCGGTGAGGGCGACGTCCGTGACTGTCCAGGGTGGTCGCCCGCGCTCGAAATCGCTGGAGGACTCGGTGTCACTTTAGAAGCGAGTGGAGCGCCACCGCGGATCGTGATTCATTTTCCGTGAGTGAGGTGCACACGGGCGGAAAGGTGTGGACGCGGTTTTCCGGTGTCGTAAGCATTCAGTCAGGCAGAGGGGAGGATGTTTCTCATCTCACTCCGGAGGACGCAGAGGGACGAGGTAGGGGCGCACGGCCGTGCGCCCTCTTTTGGACTTGTACGCCATCGAATAAGGGCGCACGGCCGTGCGCCCCTACTCCGCGATCTCCGCGAACTCTGTGGTGATTAATTTTCATCGTTCCTATTACGAACCCCAGATAACTGAACGATTTCTCCTTGTCGCTGTTTTATCTTTACAATAGGGGGTTGATTGTGGTACTCGTGGCCGATGTGGAAAGCCGCCGCACCTTTGGCCATGACGGAAAAAGAGAGAAGTCGACTGGAAGGCTGGCTCCGCGCGAAGACTTCGTCGCGGCGGATGGCCTTTCGGGCTCGGATCTGTCTCTTGGCTGCCCGCGGGCTTTCCAACTGTGCGATCGCCAAGCGGTTGGATACATCCCGCCCCACAGTGCTTCTTTGGAGAAGGCGATTTGAAGAGCTGGGCTGCAGCGGGCTGACCAAGGACGCGCCGCACGGGCCCTCTCCTCGCAGGATCGGCCGGGATAAGATCAGGGCGATTGTGAAAGCAACGCTGCATGAAAAGCCGCTGGATGGGGCTCAATGGACCACGAGGACCATGGCTAAGGCCCAGGGGGTGAGCCGGAGCACGGTGGCTCGGATCTGGAAGGCACATGGTTTGCGGCCTTGGAGGATCCGGACGATCAAGCATCCAGGCGACAGTCGTCTCGTGGATCGGCTCAACGATGATGCGGAGCGTGACGTCGATTCGCCCGACAAGGTGCTTGTTTTGTGTGCGGCTGATCTGGTGGGGGTCGTGGACGGCTACATTAGGGCGGACAGCAAGCCCGTCAGGGCTTCTGACGCGGCCGCGAAGATCGACCGGTTTGCCAATTCAGTCGAGCATTGTAAAGCTATTATAGAGACGATTCACCGTGTTGTCAGATCGCTTGCGTTCGCAGAACAGCGAGATCATACTTTCAGTGAGCGGGAAGCTCAGAATGATAGTGAGGCGCACACCTTGGGCACTTCACGCAGCCGGCGAGGCAAGGAGGTTGCCATGAGCTGGATGGAGAAACTTCGCACGCACTTTGCTGCGGCAGCATTCGCGGAGGAAGGCGAGTATGAGACTGCACGGCGGATGGCAGGTTTGCCGGCCGCAGCTGCAGAGCAATCCGTGAGTGTGTTGCCAGGATTTACCACTGCGTTTGTCGCGGCGGCCTTCGCGGAAGAAAACTGCCCTGAGATTGCCTTGGAGATACTCTCCGGCGATACTCGGAAGAATTCCTTCCTCGATGTTGTGGGACTCAAGGGAGTGCGCATCTATTACGGCACGGTTCCTCTTCGGGAGTCGTTTGCCGAGGCGATCGGTTTGACGGGTCTCCCGTTCAAAGTGATGACAGTGCGGCTCTGACGCGGATAGGCGCGTCACCAAGTGCTGGAGGAACAGAATGCAGGAATTTAAGGTGCTTATGGTGGACGACGAGGAAGACTTCGTCAAAACCGTCGCAGAACGCCTCAAGATGCGGGATCTCGCCCCGAACGTAGCCCTGGACGGGGAACAAGCTCTCCGGCACGTAGAGGACGATGTCCCGGACGTGATGGTACTAGACCTGAAGATGCCCGGCATCGACGGCATGGAAGTGCTGCGTCGGGTTCGCCAGGCATATCCCCAGGTACAGGTTATCATTCTCACCGGCCACGGTTCGGAAAAGGACGAGGCGGAAGCTCGTCGCCTCGGCGCCTTTGCGTACCTGCAAAAGCCTGTGGACATGGAGAAGCTGGTCAAGACCCTCAGAGACGCGTACAAGAAGAAGCTTGAGACCGCAATGGTCGCTGCGTCCTTCGCGGAAGAGGGTGACTTCCGGACAGCTCGGGAAATCATGGAAGAGAAGAAAGACAAGTGACGCGTAGGAAGTAGGCTCATGAACGTGCAAGTGCTCCTTGTCGATGACGAAAAGGACTTCACCGACACTCTGGGCGAGAGGTTGCTGGCGCGCGGATTTGAAGTGCGCACGGCATCGAGTGGAGACGAAGGGCTGGCACTCCTCAAGGAGAAGGCGCCGGATGTGGTGGTTCTGGATGTGCTCATGCCGGGGAAAGACGGTGTGGAAGTGTTGCGCGAAATCAAGACCGTCAATCCGATCGTCGAAGTGATCATGCTCACCGGCCACGGCACTATCGAGACCGCGATCGAGGGACTGAAGTTGGGCGCATACGACTACCTGCTCAAGCCGACCGACACGGGTGAACTGGTGGCCAAGATTCTGCGGGCGTACGCGCGCAAGTCCGAACAAGAAGATCGAATCCGCCGCGCGGAGATCGCGAATATCGTGGCAAAGCGCGGCTGGTAGTGTCCGCGGCCGTTTTATACGAATGCGCGGTCATATAGGTGACATTGACATGACTCGCTGAAAAACCGGATTCCGTACGAGAAAATCCCCCCTAACCCCCCTTTAATAAGGGGGGAATACGGTCCCCCCCTTTCGTAAAGGGGGGACAGGGGGGATTTTGGATGCAGCCAATGTCACTTGTTTGAACGCGAACTGGTATTAGGCGGCCCGGTAGCGGTAGGTGGATGGCTTGACCGCCAAGTAAAGGCGGTTCCGAAACTATTTCATCCACACCAGTGGTTGTGTGCGGGAATGGTGGGGTAGGTCCCGCATAGATGGAGCCGCGCGACAACTGTCGCACGGTGAGGTGTGGTTTTTTGTACTTGGGGCTCGCCCGCGACGTGCGTTCACCGTGACTGCAATCGAAGCGATATCACATGAAGGATAAGGAAAACTGGAGCGTGAAATGACGAGATCTGCCAAACTGGCCCTGATTGTAGGCGCCTGCCTGTTGGCTGTCCTGTTGATGGACCATCCCGTGCTCGCCGAAGCTGCGGGCGCAGCGGGGCAGACCTCCTCCCAATACCCGTGGTGGCTGTGGCCTGTGCTGCTTTTCGTCGTGACTTTCGTCATGGGAGTGGCTGCGGTTCTCGGCGGGGTCGGCGGTGGGGTGCTCTTCGTACCAATCATCAGTGGTTTCTTTCCCTTTCACCTGGACTTTGTCCGCGGGGCCGGTCTGCTGGTGGCGTTGGCTGGGGCGTTGGCTGCCGGGCCCGGCCTGTTGAAGATGAATCTGGCCAGCTTGAGGCTGGCGATGCCTGTGGCGCTCATTGCCTCGACCTTTTCCATCATTGGCGCCATGATCGGTTTGGCCCTGCCCACCAAGTACGTGCAGATTGCCCTTGGGGTTACGATTCTCGGTATCTGTGTGCTTATGTTGACCGCCAAGAAGTCTGAGCTGCCCGATGTGCCGCGAGCGGATCGGCTGTCCTCGATTCTCGGGATCTACGGTGTCTATCAGGAGGCTACTACAGGCCAAATTATCGACTGGAAGATACATCGCACTTGGCAGGGATTGGTACTCTTTGTGGCGATCGGTATCATGGCGGGAATGTTCGGTCTCGGGGCAGGATGGGCGAATGTTCCGGTGCTCAATCTCCTCATGGGCGCCCCGCTCAAGATAAGCGTCGCAACCAGCAAGTTCCTCCTATCGATCACGGACACGTCGGCGGCGTGGATTTACATGAACAACGGATGCGTGATCCCGCTGATTGTCGTTCCGTCGCTCGTCGGTATCATGCTGGGCTCTTTTGTGGGGGTGCGGCTGCTGAAGGTCGCCAAGCCGACCCTGGTGCGCTGGATAGTCATCGGCATGCTGGGGTTCGCAGGCTTGAAGGCCCTCCAAAAAGGCATTTTCGGATAGCGCCGAAGTTCGGCATCGATCCGGACTTATTCTGCGAAAGAGGTTCCGTGATGGACGAACTCGAAAAATCATTGCAGGCTAGACCTGAACAGATTCTATATGCGAACCTTCTCGAGAAGGGGATGTTGTTCGGGCTCATTCTCGTGCTCGCCACGTACATCGTCTACTTGACAGGGCTGCTCAAACCGTACATCCCCCTTGAAGAAGTCCCCGGCTGCTGGCATATGAGCGTGGACAAGTATCTGGACCACTGCCGGATACACGCCGGCTGGGCTTGGCTGGGTATGGTAGGATACGGTGATTTCCTCAATTTCATCGGCATTGCGCTGCTCGCCGGGATCACCATCATGTGCTTCGCAGCAATCATCCCGGTGCTGTGGAAGCAGAACGACAAGCTCTATGCCCTGTTTGCCCTGCTTGAAGCGGTCATTCTTGGAGTGGCAGCCAGTGGTATTCTGGGAGCGGGTGGGCACTGAAAGGACTTGATCCGGACCCGGTTCATCAGGCACGAGGCAGGATTCAGGCAGTGCCATCATCTTGGAAAAGGAGGCCGTTATGCCGATAGCGCGAACATTGAGGGACCTGCTCGTCCCTTTGAGCGAATATGCAGTCACGAGCGACCGAGCCACGCTACGGGAAGCGGTACCGGTTCTCCGTAAGCTCTACTGCCAGGTAGAGGAGGGAAAGTGCACGGCGGCCGGCCATAGAAACGTGCTCGTGCTGGATAGCGCGGGAAAGCTCGTGGGAATTCTCACATTTCGCAGCATCCTCGGGGTCCTCATTCCCGAAGTGGCAGGAGGGGTAACCGCGAAGCTTGAGGCGCTCGGTGTGTCCATAGCGTTTGCACAAGCTGATTCGGCTGATTTAGACGAGGCTCGCGCAGGATTTCGGGCGCGGGTGATAAAGAACGCGCAGCTGAAGGTGAGCGATGTCATGCTCGCGGTTCGGGGCACAATCGATGCGAACGCAGACCTGATGGACGCCCTCAAGCTCATGTATCGGAACAAGATTACCGTCCTGCCGGTGTACGAGAGGGAAGAGCTTATCGGCGTCCTGCGTGAGTCGGACCTGTTCCTCGCGGTTGCGGATGTCCTCATGGAGAAGTGATTCGAGGAATGATGCCTTTGCTCTGTTTCGATTTGAAGAAGGCGGCCTGTGGACGAAGGGGACAAGTGGCCAAGCGATTCAACGATCCTTCCCCGAAAAGCTGAGATCACTCCGTTATTTGGCTGAGGAAGCGTGCTTAGTGCTCGATTTCATAAATGCGGTAGCAGATTCAAGCACGTCACCCCGGCGAAAGCCGGGGTCCATCCCGCGGTTTCGCGGGACTGGATTCCGGCTTCCGCCGGGGTGACGACATATGCGGTTCATTCGTCACCGTACTTACGAAATGGTGTACTTAGGCGCACCCGTACTCGATGATATCAGAGAGCAGTTGAGAACTGCGCCAGAATGGCACTGTTTTCGAGCGCAAGCTGAAATGCTCGCGACCGCTCCTGCAGATTCCGCAGCGCTCTGTCGCTCGCTTCCCGCACCCTCTCGAGCATCCCTTCCCTCTGTTGTGAAGAGAGTATTGCGAAGTTGACAGGATTGATCATGAAGGCCACATGGTCGCGATCCGTCAGCATTGCCGCTAGCTCTCCCAAGTCCAAGCGCTTTTCGATCATGCCCAGAGTTATGACCGACGGGGTGGGACCATCGGGCTTGCCTGCGAGACCGTTGTGTTGTGTCAACACTTCGTACGGCACGGATTCTTGGACGGCAGATTCGCTGTGAGCTGTGCGCTCCTGGGTAGCTGTCTCCGGAGGCGGACCGGGTACCCGCTGGGGTGGTCCTGCACCTGCGACGGCCTTCGATATATGATTTCGGATCGCTTTCCGAAATTTGTTCCAGTCCCCCTTGAGCACTTTGACAATTTCGAACCCCGCCACATACGTCCCGTCACCTGTGCGCTCCGCCCATTTGCAGCGAGCCTTGACAGCCACCGGCGCGATCTTAAGAGGCATGACCAAAACCTTTTCGGCGGCGGCCTCCGACGGTAGGCCTCGAACTGCCAAGCCATTGGGTGAAACATTAGCCACGAGCCCTCTCGTGTCCGGCCGCCCGGCCTCGTACACCGACAGCTCTAGAGTGACATTCTCTCGAGTGATGAGGCGAATGTGTTCGATAGGGACGGCCTTGCTGAACAGGAGGCCCCATGAGTGCACATCGACCGAGCCGATGTCACCGCGCGCCAACAGTTTTTCCAATGCGTCCCGAACACCTTCCGCAGAGATCCGATATTTATGCATCAGATCCACATCGCTCACGCCGGCTTGGATGTCAGCGACGAACTGTTTCGGATTGATGGATCGCACTGCCGCCATTGGGACCGACTCCTAAGTGTCGCAAGTCTAGGCCTGAGCACTGAGGGCTTCTCGATCGCAGCCCCTGGACCGGCCAGACTGTTACATTTATTGCCTGAAATGTCAAGATATTACATCAAATGGTTAAGAACATAGATGATAAAGTGGTAGAATTTTCGCAACAAATAAGAATTAATTGTAATGGATAGTGGCCATACTTTTCCTAAAGTGGCACGAGTTCTTGTTTCCTCTTCCGACGAGTAGATGAGCCGTCCAATCCCAACTTCCATGGCGAGAATCGCCACAACAAACCATGGAAACGCTGGTAGCGCCGGCATCTTGCCGGTATTTCTCAGGCGTTTTCATACAAACGAGGTATTCTCATACAATTGCGCGTTCAAAAGAACCTACTTAGGCAGCAGCCGGGGCTGCAAAATAGTTCTTGCAACCGGGGTGCCTATGAAGTAGAAAGCGCCTCGGTAGAGGGTTGTCGGCGGCCCAGCGCCCGGCCGAGACGATCGTTTGTGAGCGCGGCCCGGTGGGAAGACAACATGGCCGGATGACTTCCATGGCACGCTCTTAACCTAGCGAGATCTCGTCTTACCGCTGCCGGTACGGATTCAGTTCAAACGATAGGGACCGAGGAGGTCATCATCGACAGGAGGCTTGCGTCCTTGCGGACGGCAATACCCAACATGTTGGATCGTGATCTATCTCAAGCCATGTTTTCCCGCGAGAGGGTGAATTCGCCATGCGTCAAGATACAGGAGTTTCGCTCAGAGACACGCTAAATGCGCTGTTCCGCCGGATCTACATTTTGGTGATTCTTGTCATTCTCTTGCCTATTGGGACGCTCGTGGGAACGTACTGGGTTTCGCCCGTGTACGAAAGTGGGGGAAAGGTCCTCATCACGGGCAAGGAACAAAGCCCTAACGTCGTGAGAGTTCCCCAGGCCGGTTTCTCACCGACGGTGACCCTGGACGTAGACGAGTTCGATCTCAACAGTGAGATGGAACTACTCCTGAGCCTGGATCTCTGGACTCAAGCGGTCAACAAGCTGGGACTTTCATATTTCGAACAGGCGGAACGATGGTCGCCGCTTTCTGCTCTGGCTGATTTGAAGAAAATGATCCAGGATACTTTGGGGCTTACCGAGCCGCCCAAAGCGAAAGAGGTCAGGGAGGCGGAAAAGGTCCAGCAAATGGCCATTGCGATGCGCAAGCACTGCAAGGTGGATCCCGTACAGAAGTCCAGAGTGCTCGATATCTCCTTCCGATACGACGACCCGGTCAAGACCAGGCACATCCTGGCGACACTTCTCGACATCTACATCCCGTATCGAACGAAGATCTACTCCGTAAGGGGAGCAATTGACTTCTTTGCAAGAGAGGTGGACACCCATCGCGTCGCCTACGACAAGGCGTTGGCAGACCTGATGGCATTCAAGAAGAAATGGGGAATCTTCATCCCCGAGAAGCAGATCGAGGAAGAGATCGGCCTCGTTCGGCAGATTGACGACACAGTTATCAAGCTGGATTCTGACATCATACAGTTCGAGAACATGATCAAAGAACTGGACCACGACATTATCGTCACAGGGCAACTCGCCTCGTTCCAGAACCCCGTGATCAGTGTCATGGTGGCCCAGCTTCTTCGGGCCAGCGAGCGCAATCTTCAGGTGCGGCAAACCTTCGTTGATGGGACCCGCGATTACGAGGAGTCAGTGGCCTTGGTAAAGGACCTTACGACCAAATTTCGCAACGCTCTTCGAGGAGAACTCGCAAACATGGTCTCTAAACGCGAGGTCATGGAGGCAAGTCGCAAAGAAAAGCTCGCTCGACTTACAGTCATTGAGCAACGGACCCAGGAGGCCGGCCAATTCGAACTCGCCGTAGCAGTAGCGAAGGAGCGCTACTTAAAGTACCTGAGCAAAGTCGAAGACGTGCGCATAGACGAAATGGTCGAAGCAGATCACATGGCGAACGTCCGTATCGTCAGCAAGCCGTACCTCCCAGCGAGGCCGATCTTCCCTCAACGCGGGCTCATGGTGCTAGGGTCCTTCATCCTAGCCTTCCCCCTAGGAATTGGACTCATTATGGTGGCGAACCTCTTTGATCGCACCTTCAACACTCCTCAGGAAGTAGAAGGCGCCACGGGGGTCGAAGTGATAGCTTCGCTTAAACGCCTCCCTTCGGACGGGATTCCTGAACAGACCCGCACGTGAGTTAACCCACATGAAAGTCACTGTCGCTGCGTATCTTGTTGCCTGGCTCGTCTTCACGGCAGCCGCGGCGCAAACGCAACTGGCCGAACGCGACTATGGCCCGATTGTGAGAAGCACTCCAACCACAGTCACTGTGAATGGCAGGAAAGGACGCCACGTCCTTGCCCCCACAAAGGTATGTGAATGGTGCAAGCGTGGAAAGCGCGTGGTCGTCACCTTTGAAGGGGCCGGAAAGGCGAGTCTCGCTCTTGACCCCGATTTCTCGAAGACCGCCATCTTGCCCGAGCCGGTGCCTGCACTAGTCTTGGAGCAAGGGCACGTTCAGCCGTGAGGGCGACCGCTTGACTGCTTTGCCGGAAGCGTCGAAAGATCGATACCGACTTCCATGGAGAGAATCGCCACAACGAAACATGAAAACGCCGTGAAGAATACCGGCAGGATGCCGGCGCTACCGGCGTTTTCTTAGAAGTTTGCTATCGGGAAAGCGAAATGGCGGGCACCCCGCGGGGCGCGGGGCCGCCACCATAAGAGATGGTAGGGGCCGGCGTCCCTGCCGGCCCTTTGTATGTTACTTGTTGGAAAGCGCACTGGTATGAGAACAAAAGACTGACAGTCCTATCGGTGGCAACGGCCATTCGATTCGGTCAGCATCACCGACGTACCAGTGTCCTCACGGTTCCCGGGCTGCATACAACGCTGCTCCAAGCGCGCCGAGTATTTCCGGATTGTCGGGAACAAGAACTTCGACACCAGCTTCCGCCTTCAGAGATTCGACGATGCACCGGTTTTGCGCCACACCGCCCGAAAAGACGAGACTCGCGCCGTCGGCAACTCTGCGGAGCATTGAGAGTGACCGCTTGACCACCGACTGATGCAGCGCAAGCGCAATGTCCTGCGGTTTGCATCCCCGAGCCATAAGCGACGTGGCCTCAGCCTCCGCGAACACAGTGCACATGCTGTTAATCGTGAGGCCCGGTTTTCCTTCCAGAGCGAAGTCGCCGAACCGGTCGATCGGCACCTGAAACGCCAGTGCCATGAATTCAAGGAACTTCCCCGTTCCCGCGGCGCACCGGTCGTTCATCTCGAACTTGCGAACCTTGCCGTTTCGGTCCAGTGCAATGGCTTTGGTGTCCTGCCCGCCGATGTCGAGGATAGAGGCGCATCCGGGAAAAGCCTGCGCCGCCCCCAGCGCATGAGCTTGGATTTCCGTGATCGTCGTCGCGTGGAAATGATCCTGAACGAGTCTCCGCCCGTAACCTGTGGCGACGATCCGTCCTGGTATGAGGTCACGCAGCATCCGCCCGCACTGCTCCAAAGGGTTGAAGGTGGTTTCGGCCCGATCGAACGCGATCATGCGACCGTTTTCGCGGTCGAGCGTCACCACCTTGATACTCCTGGAGCCCACGTCAACGCCGGTAACGACCAATGTTTGGCCTCGCTTTATTGACCTATCCGCTCGATAAAGGCCTCCACGCGAGTCCTGATTTGTTCCACGTCTTCCATGCTATAGTCAGTTTCAATGCGAAGAGTCGGGATGCCGTCAGATTCCAGAGCTTTTTCCATCGGCAGTGATTCGATTTGGTACGGCTGGCAGAACTGCAGCGAGTAGTGAATCACTCCCGCGGCATTGTAGTCCTTGAACATTGTCCTCACATGGTCGAGGCGGTCCGGATTCGGAGTGAAGATCGCGCAATCGATCTGGAAATAGCGATCTACAATTGCGTCCATCAAACCTTCCGTGGTGTCGGCGGAAGAGTCGACCAAGTTGCGAGTCCCGCGTTCACCCACGCATGATTCTTCACCCACGACCATTGCGCCCGAAGTCTCGACGATCCAGGGGAGCTTCCAGTTGGGTACTGCCATAGGACACCCGGAAAACAGAACCCTCGCCGCCCCTCTTCCGGCGACTCCTTTGCCTTTCGCAATTCTGTCTTCCAGCTCGTCGCAGAGCTTGTTGACCGAATCGGTGAATCTAATCGGGTCGTCGTAGAAAAACACTTGGTTGATCAGGAGCGCGTCCAAACCGGAAATTGGCGTCGGATTGGCCTTCCGCAATTGCGCCAGCCTGTGGACGGCCTTCCGCTTGTTGTTGACTATTTCGATCCCCTTCTTCAACCGCGGCGTGTCGATGGTAACACCCGTGAGCTTCTCCATTTCCGCCTTAAACCGGTCGTACTCTGCCCGCAAAACCATTCGTCCCGGGGAAGACTTGGTCTGTGGCAGGTCCATAACGTAGAGATTCGGAACCAAGCCGCTCAGCACTTCGTAAGACTTCTTTTTGCCGTCGCACGTATTCTCACCGACAATCAAGTCCGCTGACTCGATGTATGGACAGACCTTGCCCAACTTGAATCCGAACGCGGATTTGATCAACGAACAGGTGTTGCGCGGCAACAGTTTTTCCACTTCTTCGGTAGCGAAGTCCGCTCCGGTGCAAAGTCCTACCAGCGTGGCGTCCGCAGCCCGTACGATTTCTTCGGGCACAAACACGCAGAACGACCCGACAACGGGGTGGCCGGCTTTCTTACCATCCAGGAGTTCCTGGACGCGCAAGCCGTGAACTTCGCTCATGACAAAGTTGAAGTAGTCCATGCCCGCGGGGCGGTCTTTCTGGGCAAGATAGATGTCTTGGTAAGCGCTGCCGAGCACGTTGAGGAGCGTGTCGTGCGAGGCCAAGTCAAGGCCGAGGTCTTGCCACATTTGCCGGTAATGTTCGCTCATTGCTTCTTCTCCATTGCAGTGAGATCGTTGGATAAATACGGCCATGGCATCATGAATGCCGATAGAAGACATCGCCACAGCCTATCCAAAGGCTTTGGGGGAGTCAAGAGCAAAAGTCAGCCGCCGGCAACCCTTCAGTTATTCACGGCAAGAAGCAACAACTTGTCGAAATCAGGGGATGAGCCGAATCACCTGGAGGTGGCTCCGACGTTATACGTCGGAGCGCCGAAGGCGTAAGAGGTCTTGTCTGTTCAAGGTTGAATGTCTCAATTAGGAGTAGGAAAGAAGACCTCTTGTTGCTGTGCAACCCCGACGTGTAACGTCGGGGCTACCCTGGAGCACTCCGTGAGACGTGGGACACCCTGCTTGTACGCTGCGCAAAGATTGCTCCGTTCGCTGGAAAAGGGACCTCAATGAAGACGTTTGCGGAACCTCCCCGCGTAACTGAATGAACACCGCCAGCGGGTTATCGGGGCCTCGGTCGCCGTAGGGATATTTCGGGAAATCCTCGACAGCAGTAGGCCTTGCGAGCAGCGTGTGCCGTATGGTAGAGGGTATAATGACACTAAATCCGATGCCTGCATGCATCAGCGAACGGCTGCGGTTGAGCATTCACCGCTTCAGCGCTGTCTTCTCGCGTGTCTCCGCCGTAGAAAGCCAGGCCGATGCTTGATGCTCAACGGCATCAGGAACCTTGGAGTCGTTGTGAAGGAACTCTTTACTCCGAATGGGAAGCTCGCCCAGTTCTTGCTGGCATTTTGCCCTGTCCTGGACATCATTCCGGATGGCGTGACCATCATCCTTTCAACCGGATCTATTGCCTATGCGAACAGTGGTGCCGCACGATTCCTTGACATCCCCAGAGAGGAACTCGTCGGCAGCGAGCTGCGAACCATCAACCCCACGGCCTGGGAGGAAATTCGAAACGTCTTCGATGACGGCCAGCCCCAACTGGGGATGCGCGATTCGATCAAGGGCAAACTCTACATCGCCAATCGTCTGCCTGTCATGCTGGACGGTCGTATAGAAGCGGTAGTGAGCTTTTTCCAGGGCGTGTTCGCGTACGATCAATACGCACTCGAGCTGCAATCGTACAAACACATGGCACAGTTGCTCGATGCGATCATGGAGTCATCGTATGACGGCCTTTGGATTACGGACAAGCACGGCAACATTGTGAGACTCAACAAGGCGGCGGAACGCATTACCGGATGCACCGCTGAAGAAGTGCTCGGAAACAACGTCGCGGATCTCGTGAGCAAAGGATACGTCAACGAGTCGGTCACCACTCAGGTGCTCAATCGAAAGACTACGGTGACTATCGTCCAGACCACTAAGGCGGACAAGAAGGTGCTGGCCACTGGCAGCCCGATCTTTAACGCAAAGGGTGAGATCGACGTGATTGTGATTAACGACCGGGACATCACCGAATTGGACAGGATACGAAGGGAGCTGGAGGAGAGTAAGGTTCTGGTGGATCAGTACCGGACTGAGTTGTCCGCGTTCCACTTGCGGGATTTGGAGCACAACTTCTTTCCGTGCCGCAGCAAAGAAATGGAGTCGGTCTACGAGCGGGCGCTCAGAGTGGCGCGTTTTGACTCGACCGTTCTCATCACGGGGGAATCCGGCGTCGGCAAGGGTTTTCTCGCCAAACTCATCCATCAAAATAGCGACCGAAGCAGCGGACCGTTCGTGAGAGTGGACTGCGCGGCGATCGTGGAAACACTCTTCGAAAGTGAGCTCTTCGGGTACGAGAAAGGAGCGTTCACCGGCGCGGGCCCCAAAGGAAAGCCGGGCCTGGTGGAAATGGCCGACGGCGGAACGCTTTTCCTGGACGAGATCTCCGAGGCCCCTCTTAACCAGCAGGTGAAGCTCTTGCGTTTCCTCGATGAGAAGTGCCTGATCCGAGTTGGCGGGTCAAAGGTGCACAAGGTGGATACGATGGTGATTGCCGCGACAAACCGAGACCTGGAGGACCTGGTACGCAAAGGCCGCTTCCGCGAAGACCTATTTTATAGACTCAACGTGGTGTCTCTGCACATTCCCCCGCTTAGAGGGCGACCGCAGGACATCCTCGATTTGATAGCGTTCTTGATGAGCAAGTTCAGGACCAAACACCGCCTGGACATGTCACTCGACCGGGAAGCGCTCGACGCGCTCGTGCACTACGACTATCCGGGAAATGTGCGGGAACTGGAAAACGTCGTGGAATCCATGATGGTACTGAACAAAGGTGATGTGGTGACGTTGAACGAGCTTCCGCCGCCGGTGCGGCAGTCCGCCGGGCTTGCTCAACTTCGTCAGGATGGGGAACGGAAATCGTTGAGAAAAGCGATTGACGATGTGGAGTTGGAGCACATTGCCCGTGCGGTGAAGCTGTATGGATCACAGCGTGAAGCAGCGCGTCGTCTTGGCGTGAATCAGTCGACGATATCGCGCAAGATGCGGCGGCTGAATGGAGGGTAGGCGTTTGATCCCTCGATGCATCGGCCGATGCATTCACGCATATGCCACTTTCCATGCGCTTCCCGCGACGCGGTTCAATTACGTGATGCATTACGGCATCACGTAGCCGGGTTCTTCTACCGCTTCTTCAATCTACTCTCCAGCCAACCACTTCTCAAGTCTTCGATAACAATATCGATCCGATAGCTTTCCAGCCTGTGTCGCGTTTCGGTCGTGAATGGTCTTGGCATGATTCTTGATTGGCTTCCTCTTTTGAATAACTCGTTAACGGTGAGGAAGCCTCCGCGCCTACTCACGCAATCGCTCCATACACGAGATACCGATGCGCTGCCACAGAATAGGCTTTGGCGGGCATCCCGCCTGTCTTAGCCCGCAGGCTCCGCATTGGGATGAGGAGACCACCTGTCTCGACGTTGCTGCGCCGTCTCTTACGCGGCTTCACCGAGGTGGGTGCGCAAACGCCAAAGTGCTGAGAAATGCCTCTGGAAAGATTTGACCCGGAAAACTTGCCGCATGGATGGTCACACATCCTTATTGAGGTCCCAGCTGAGGGCTTGCGGTTCGATCCTCGCGGTTATTTGCACGGGAAAGGCGTTTCGGTCGAGAAGGAGACGCTCTGCACCGACGATGAAGGCCGAACATGGCTGATACTGTCTCTAGCAGTCTCCGAAATCGGCAAACTGATTCTGGAACTGATTGAAAAGGGTCTCAGCGGAAATGTCAGAGGGATCAACCTCAAGACGTAGCCGGGGCGGTCCGCTGCTTCGGGTCGGAGCATAACCATATCTGACGACGGGTGCGTGCGGTACGCGCGCGGAATCAAAGCCCAACAACGTGAAGGAGGAAAGGATGTCAGTCGGTGGAAGAATGTCGAAGAGAGCCGCCGGTGTGGTGGCGCTGCTCGTAAGCGCGCTATTTCTCGCGAGCAGCGCCGTGTGCCTGGCGGCAGACAAGCCGTGGTGGCCTGTAAAGGTAAATTCCTATTACGGGACGTATGATGTCAAGCAAAAACAGCCGGGACGGCCTTGTACGGCCCTTCAGGGGCCGAAGGCGGAAGACTGGAAACCGCCGGAGAAGGCCAACAAACCGTACGTGATCGGCGTGTCGTTCCCGCACTTGAAGGATCCTTATTGGCTGGCCGTGGACTACGGCATCATTTCCGAGGCCAAGCGCCTCGGCGTCGGGATTCAGCTCGTAGCCGCCGGTGGGTATACGGAACTGGACAAGCAGGTGGCGCAGGTGGAGAACCTCGCGCAGCAAAAGGTTGACGGAATCATTCTTGCGTCGATTTCTTACACTGCTTTGGATCCGGTCGTCGAGGAGATCACCAAGAAGGGTATCCCGGTAATCGAGGTGATCAACGATATCCAGGCTCCGGCCATAGCCTCAAAGGCGCTTGTCTCCTTCTTCGACATGGGGCGCCACGCAGGCGAATTCGTCGTGAGCGACGCCAAAGCACAGGGAAAGAAGGAAATCAATGTGGTCTTTCTACCCGGTCCCGCGGGGTCGGGATGGGCGCCGGACACCCTGGACGGCTTCAACGAAGCGGTCAAGGGCTACGACGGGAAAGTGAACATGCTCGCGGTGAAATGGGGTGACACCGGCAAGAACGTGCAACTTGATATCATCGAGAACGCCCTGAAGACTTTTCCGAATATCGACTATCTCGTCGGAAACGCAGTGGCTGCCGACGCGGCTGTAGGACCTTTGGCAGAAACCGGCCGTGCCAAGTCGGTCAAGGTCGTGTCAACGTATATCATTCCGCCGCTGTACAACAAGATCAAGAAAGGGCTCGTCGCTGCCGCGCCGTCGGACCTCACGGTAACTCAGGGGCAAATGGCAGTGAATATGATGGTGCGGATCCTCAACGGCGAAAAGCCGGGCAAGGATTTCCCATTCAGGTCGGGTCCGATCATCCCGACACTCACGAAGGACAACATCGAAAAGTATTCGTATGAGCTGCTCTTTGGGCCCAAGGATTTCCGGCCCGAGTTCAAGGTGGAGACGAAGAAGTAGGCGGCTGACTTCTGTGGGCAAACCGCCCTCAAAACCGTCGCGGGTGCCACTGCTGGCTTGCCCAGCAGTGTTTCCAAATCGGGGGCTGCTGGACGAGCCAGCAGTGGCACCCAACCAGCAATTTCAGTCGGGTAGATGTCGAATCATAAGAGACAGGGACTCGACAATCTTCACATCTCCCGCATGAGGAGACCGATACAAAGCGAGGCCTAGCCCGTGCCTGATCCTGCATTGAAAGTCACGAACATCACCAAACGTTTTCCTGGTGTTATCGCTCTGGATCGGGTGAGTTTCGAGCTCAACCGGGGCGAAGTGCACATTTTGTTCGGGGAGAACGGCGCGGGCAAGTCCACCCTTACCAAGATCATCGCGGGCTCGTACATCCCGGACGAAGGAGAGATTTACGTAAATGGCGAGCGGGCGACATTCCGTAACCCGTACGACGCGAGGACGATGGGAATCTCCGCGGTGTACCAGGAATTCAGCCTCGTTCCTCAACTTACTGTGCTGGAGAACCTCTTTCTCGGCCGGGAGACGGTCCGTAGAGGATTTCTCGACACCGAATCCATGCGTAGGCGTGCAACGGAAGCATTGGAGCGGCTCGATTTCCACCTGGATCCCGGTGCGAGAGTGGGCGATCTCACTCGAGCCGAGCGACAGATGGTCGAAATCGCCAAGGCGTTTCAGCAAAAGATGTCGGTGCTTATTCTTGACGAGCCGACCGCTTCGCTTACGGATAAAGAGGTTGTCAAACTCTTCGAGATTATCAGGAAGCTCAAAAGCGATGGTGTGGGCATTGTCTACATCTCTCACCGCATGGAAGAACTCAAGAAAATCGGCGACCGCATCACCGTGCTGAGGGACGGCAAGCATGTTGCCACCCTCGATATGGCTGACGCGGACGAGAAAAGGCTCATTTCGCTCATGACCGGCCGGGAGTATGCGGAGATCTTTCCTCCAATTACTCACCAGCCGGGTGTACCGGTCTTGCGGGTGGAGAGTCTGTCGACCGCGAGCGGTCTGCGGGATATTAGCTTCACCGTGAGGGCGGGGGAGATCTTCGGCGTGGCAGGCCTAGTGGGCGCGGGCAAGTCCCGTGTCGGCCGGGCGCTGTTCGGTCTGGAGAAGATCGAGGCGGGTAAAGTGCTTCTCCACGACCAACCGCTCGAGAAGATCTCACCGTCCAAGGCCATCGCAGCGGGCATACTCTACTTCCCCGCGGACCGGCACAAAGAGGGGCTGGTGCTGTGCCGATCGGTCAAGGAGAACCAGACCCTGGCGGCATTACCGCTTTTCGAGAAGCGGCTCTTTATCGACGGGCGGCGTGAACGCTCAACCGTGCGCAGCCTCATCGACAAACTGAAAATTCGGCCTCTGCGGATCGATCAGACCGTCAACGATCTGAGCGGCGGAAACCAGCAAAAAGTGATGCTCTCGCGAGGTCTGACTCGCGACATCAAGGTGTTCATCTTCGATCAGGCAAGTTGCGGAATCGACGTGGGCGCAAAGCGTGACGTCTACCATTTGCTCAAGGATCATGCGGAAAAGGGGGCCGCGGTGATCTTCATATCGTCGGAACTGCCGGAGATCCTGCATCTCTGTCACACGGTCATGGTGATGCACGCGGGGTCGGCGTGTTCGATCATGCCGGGCCGCGAGGCGACGGAAGAGAAGATCCTGACGAGCTGCTTCGGCTACGATTACGGCCGGTTCGTGATGCGCTACGAGCGAGTGCGCTCGAGTGCATAAGGATGAAGGTGGGCGGTTACTTCGTTTGAATTCTGTTGAGAGAAGGTAAAGACTCAGTGGACCTCCTGAAACGCATTTTCATAAAGATCGGTGTGCTTCCATTTCTTCTTGTGGCGCTGATCATCGTGTTCAGCCTGACGGAGAGCCGATTTATGACGCTCTCCAACATGATGACCATCGGTCGGCAGGCCACTTACCTCGCAATGATCACCGCGGGCCAGATGTTGACGATCCTGTGCGCCGGGTTCGATCTTTCCGTGGGGTCCGCTGTGGCGTTGACCAGCATCGTCAGCTCACGCGTGATGATCTCACTTCCCCACCCGGCGGGCGCAATCACCGCCGGCGTGCTCGCGGGGATTGCGACCGGGACGGCGGTCGGCATTGCAAACGGTGTTACTATAGCGCTCTTTCGGGTGTCTCCGTTTGTGGTGACATTGGGTATGATGTCGGTAGCACAAGGCCTGGCGCTACTTATCTCGGGCGGCGTACCGATCTTTAACCTTCCCGATGAATTCAACGGATATCTCGGCATTGGGATGATCGGCGGGATTCCCGTGCCGCTTATCGTCGCAGCGGTGATCGTGGTGGTCACCTTCGTGATGCTGACCCGTACGCGAATCGGCCGCTATTTTTATGCGCTTGGAGGCAACGAGGAAGCCGCGCGGCTGTCGGGTATTCCGGTGAAGCTCTATAGCTGCCTGGCGTACATCCTGTGCGGCACTCTGTCGGGTATTACGGGCGTAATGTTGACCGCGAGAGTGGCCTCGGGTGAGCCGAATCTCGGCGCGCAGCTTCCGCTTGAGTCGATCGCTGCCGCGGTGATCGGCGGCGTATCGCTCCGGGGCGGAGAAGGCAGCATCATCGGCGCGATCTTCGGGGCCGTCCTCATTGTCCTTATCCGCAACGGTATGGACCTGATCAACATCAGCTCGTATGTGCAGATGATCGTAATGGGCTGTCTGCTGATCTTCGCGGTAGTAATGGACCAGTTCCGGCTGTCTCTTAAGGGCCGGTAACGCGATTTCGTGTTCAAAGAGGTAACGGTAGCGGGCAGCCGGTATGCCTCCGAAGCGAAGCTAGGCCTGACATCCGAAGCGGAGGATGCATTTCGGCTGCCTCAATGGACAAATGCACAATAGAATGACACCGATCGTTTGGAGAGCGTTATGCAGATCGATCTGAACGCTGACATGGGCGAAAGCTTTGGCATGTACAAGCTGGGCAACGACGAGGAATTCATGAAGTTCATCACGGCAGCGAACGTTGCCTGTGGGTTCCATGCCGGAGATTCGACGGTCATGCGCATGACCGTCGGGTTCGCAAAGCAATTTGGCGTGGAGGTGGGAGCGCATCCAGGTCTGCCGGACCTGCAGGGATTCGGCCGGCGGGAGATGAACCTCACTCCCGATGAGGTCTACTGCGACGTCATGTACCAGGTGGGAGCCCTCAAAGCTTTCGTGGATGCCGCGGGCTTGCGGCTGCATCACGTAAAGCCCCACGGATCGCTCTATGGCATGGTGCACCGCCGGGAAGAGATTGCGCGGGCAGTGTGCCAGGCGGTTAAGGACATCGACTCCGCTCTCTACCTGTACATAATGAAAAAGGGAGTCGTCGCCGGCGTTGCCAAGGAAATGGGGATCCGCACTGTGTTCGAGCTTTATGCGGACCTCGGGTACGACAATCAGGGCAACCTGGTGATCACTCGCCAGCACGGAGCGCATGATCCGGCGCATACCGCGGACCGTGTCCTGCGCATGGTGAAGGAAGGCAAGGTCAAGGCGGAAGACGGCACGGAGATTTCCATCGAAGGCGCGTCGGTCTGCGTGCATGCGGACACGCCCGGATCGTTGGAGATCGTTAAAGCCGTGCGCAAGGCGCTCGAAGACAACGGGATCGTTGTGGCAGCTCCGAAGCGTTGAGGCTCTCGTACTAATGCGCAATCAAAAAGGCGACAATCTCGGACAATTACTGGTGGGACAGGCGTCCCGCCTGTCCAAGGATGACGGGCAATCTCGCGTTCTGCGCGGGACTGTCTCACCAATAAAAGGATGTCACTTGCTTGAAAGCGCATCCGCATAGAACATCCGGTTGGCCGGATCATTCCGAAATCAGGGGAGTATTCTGTTGACGAAAACGAGCAATACTGCGCTCTTCGCGACGCGAGCATCGAAGGTCCCCAAAGGACCGTTCAATGTGACGCCCTATTTTGCGTCGCGAGCCAAGGGCGCTGAGATCTGGGATGTCGAAGGGAAACGGTACATCGATTTCGCCGGCGGGATCGGTGTCAATAACGTTGGACACTGTAACGATAAGGTTGTCGCCGCGGTAAAGGACCAGGCGGACCGCTTCCTTCACACGTGCTTTCACATCGTCATGTACGAGCCCTACGTGGAGCTGGCTGCACGGCTGAATGCACTGACGCCGGGCTCATTCGAAAAGAAGACGCTCCTGGTCAACAGCGGCGCCGAGGCTGTGGAGAACGCGGTAAAGGTCGCGCGTCACCACACCAAGAGACCTGCAATCATTGTATTCGAGGACGCATTTCACGGACGGACCTTGCTGACCATGACCATGACCAGCAAGGTTAAGCCGTACAAATTCGGCTTCGGGCCGTTCGCTCCTGAGATCTACCGCATGCCGTACGCGTACTGCTACCGCTGTGCGTTCGGCCTAAAGTATCCATCCTGCGGCGTGCAATGTGCCCACTACCTGGAAACCTTCTTTATCAATCAGGTCGCAGCGGAGTTCACCGCAGCGGTCGTTGCGGAGCCGGTGCTCGGAGAGGGCGGCTTTGTCGCACCACCGCCCGAGTATTTCAGCATCATCGCCGACATTTGCCGCAAACATGGCATCGTCTTTGTCTCGGACGAGATCCAGACCGGTGTTTGCCGGACGGGCAAGTTGTTCGCAATGGAACACTACGGCGTGGAGCCGGATGTCACCATATCGGCCAAGTCTCTTGCCGGCGGGATGCCTCTTGCCGCAGTGACGGGCCGCGCGGAGATGATGGAAGAGCCACAAGTCGGCGGCCTGGGCGGCACATACTCCGGTAACCCGGTTTCCTGCAGGGCAGCGCTTGCAGTGCTCGATTTCATCGAAGAGACAGATCTGCCGGCCCGTGCGGCCCGTATCGGCAACACCATTCGCGAGCGATTCAATCGGATGTCCGAGAGGTACCCGCTCATCGGGGACGCTCGAGGGCTTGGCGCAATGATGGGTCTGGAACTGGTCAAGGATCGAAAAACCAAAGAACCCGCAGCCGACGCGGCCAAGAACATCGCGACGTTCTGCCACCAGCATGGACTTATCGTGCTCACGTGCGGTCGGTTCAGCAACGTGATCCGGACGCTCATGCCGCTGGTAATCACGGACGACCAACTCGAAGAAGGGTTGTCCATCCTTGAAGCAGGACTCGCAGCGGTGGACGGAGGCTGAGTGCCGAATAGACGCTGACCGCGCCTCGTCCGACCCGGCTATGACGCGTACAGCGGTTGCCAACTGATTTGTCTGATAACGACATACGCCAATTGTCTCACAATGAGACGGCGGGCAGCCTGCCTCTGAAGCGAAGTAAGGCTTGCCGTCCGTAGCGGAAGAGGCCGGCTGCCCACCGATCACGGTTCGAACATTTCAGTTGGCAGCCGCTATAAAACCACAGGAGTGAACTGATATGAGCAAAGGCATCTTCGACGTCATTCTGGACACCATGCCTGAAACGGAGCACCGGCTGGAGGTCCTCTTCAGGCAGGCAGGGGACGGCTTCCTCCAGGTGGAATACGGCCGCCAGCAACGGGCTGCGCTGCAGGATTCCTTCCGGATGCTCGCCGTCAACGACATCATCCACGCAAAGAAGATCAAGGGTCTCGTGGAAACGGTCCCAGGGCTGCGGACGAACTTGTTCCACTTCGACCCGACCGTCCTCGACCTCAAGACATTGATCCAGACCATCAAAGAGGCGGAGAACTCGATGCCCACCATCGACGATGTCGTGCTGGAATCGAGGATCATCCATCTGCCGCTTGCGTTCGAGGACTCTGAGACGGCAAAGGCCGTCGCGAAGTATGTGAAGGAAGTCCGGCCCAATGCGCCCAACGCAATCAACGGCCACAATCTCGAATACATAGCGATGTGCAACGGTGTCACCGTCGGAGAGACGAAACAGATGTTCCTCGGTACCGAGTGGTTCAACAGCGGCGGCGGCTTCTGGCCCGGAGGAGCGTTCCTCTGGCCCGTAGACCCGCGCTGCGCTCTCGTGGTGCCGAAGTATAATCCTCCGCGCACGTGGACGCCTGAAGGAGCTGCGGGGATCGGCGGTCCGTGCGTCTTTACGTACACGACACCGACCGGCGGCGGGTATCAGCTGTTCGGTCGTACGATCCCGACTTTCCAGTTCAACCAGAAGCACCCGATCTTCAAGGATGGCCCGTTCCTTTACCGGCCTGCTGATAGGGTGCGCTTCCACGAGGTCACGGAAGAAGAGGTCCTGCACATCTTCGAGCACGTCCATAACGAGACCGATTACGAGTACAAGATCGAGTCGGGCAAGATCGTAGTGAAGAATTATATCACCTGGTACAACTCCGCCGAGGTTCAGCAGGGAATGAAGGAACTCAAGGCCAAGCAGGCCGAAGGGGTCCAAAAGGCTCCCAGGCTGTAACCCGACGAAAGGAGAAACGATATGCTGACCGTTATCAATGGCGGAATTGAGACACTCGTCGAAGATTGGCCCGGAAGGCTCGGGTTTCTCGGCAAAGGTATGGCGCCGTCAGGTGCGTTTGATAATGTGGCGCTTGGGTACGCAAACCTGCTGGTTGGCAATGCTCCGGGTGAGGCAGGTCTCGAAGTAACCGCGGGGTTCTTTCAAGCGGAATTCGGCGTGGACACGGTGATCGCGGTGACCGGCACCAACAATTCACCCAGCATCAACGAGCAACCGATTCCAATGTGGGAATCCGTGGCTGTTAAAAAGGGTGACGTGATTAAATTCAGCCACATCGGGCAACTCGGCTTCCGGTGGTACATCGCGGTCGCCGGCGGCATCGACGTGCCTCCATACCTCGGAAGCAAGTCTACTTGCATCTTCGGAAGCTACGGCGGGTTCGAGGGTCGCAAGCTCCAGCCCGGCGACGTGGTGAAATTCGGCGCGACCTCACGCGACCTGAAGAGTCTGGTCGGTCGCAAGCTGAAGAAGGAGTCCATTCCGGAATATACGCGCGAATGGACTCTTCGTGCGGTCCCCGGGCCAAACACCTGCCCGGACTATGCCACGGTAGAGGGCATGGAATATCTCTTCAGCCATTCGTTCAAGATCCAGCACACATCCAACCGTTCCGCGTACCGCATTGAAGCGCTGCCCGATAGTTTCTTCGCACGTCCGGACGGCGGCGTTGGCGGCAGCCATCCGTCCAACATCCTGGACCATGGGTATGCGATGCGTGGTGCATTGAATATCTGTGGCAACACCCCAGTGCTTTTGATCGCGGACGGCCCTACGCTCGGCGGATACATGTGCGCGCTCAGCGTTATCAACGCGGACTTGTGGAAGGTGAGGCAGGGCGCGCCCACGCGCGATTTCATCAAATTCCAGATGTGCACCCAAGAGGAGGCGACCCGGGCGCGCGACGACCAGGCAAAGCTCTTCACTGAAGCAGCGCTAAGCTAAACCGGACCTGTGCGCTGAACCCTATAGAGAGCATCGCTTCGATAACAAAGCACGAACGCGGCAGCTCCGGATCGGCTGCTCGCACAGTAGAAAGGAATATGATCATGGAACAAAGCGTAGGCGCGACCGTTCCAGGGCTGTGTGCCCGGGTTGTGGTGAATGTCGGCGACAAGGTCGCCAAAGGTCAGGAAGTCGCAGTAATCAACTGCATGAAGACCGAGATCTCCGTCACCTCCGAATGGAACGGGACCGTCAAATCCGTGCTGTCGAAAGAATGGGACGAGTTGGAAGTCGGGACCCCGATGGTCATGATCCGGGTGGATGGAGTCTGAGGAATGATCAAGAGGCTCCTCATTGCCAACCGCGGCGAAATCGTCACTCGGATTATCCGCACGTGCAAAGAGATGGGAATCTCCACTGTCGCGGTTTATTCCGAAGCCGATCGCGAAGCGCCTTATCTCAGTATGGTGGACGAAGCCGTCCACATTGGGCCCTCCAATCCACTGCACAGCTATCTCAATATCGATGCCTTGATTGACGCTGCGCGGAAGACGGGCGCTGACGCGGTGCATCCCGGGTACGGTTTCCTCTCGGAACGAGCGATTTTCGCTCAGGCGGTGGTGAGCGCCGGCCTTACCTGGGTCGGGCCTGCGCCCGAGGTCATGAAATCCATCAGTTCCAAGTGCTATTGCCGACACCTTGCGGATAGTGTGGGAGTGCCGTTCATTCCGGGAACACTCGACCCGGTGCACGACGCCGGAGAAGTAGTGGCGTTCGGCCGCGAGCACGGCTACCCGCTCTTCCTCAAGCTGGATAAGGGCGGAGGCGGCAAAGGCATCGAGATGGTCCCGTCGGAAGACCAGGTCGAGCAGATTTTCCAGCGGGCTTGCAGCATTGGCAACATGGCGTTTGGTTCCGGCGCCTGCTACATCGAACAGGTCATCGACCAGCCCAGACACATCGAAATCCAGTTCGTCGCGGACAACGACGGCAACTGTGTGCTTCTTGGTGAGCGCGAATGCTCCATCCAGCGCCGTCACCAGAAGATCATCGAAGAGGCCCCCTCTGTCGTGGTCACTGAACAAGACCGGGAGCTGCTCTTCGATTACGCACGGCGATTGGTACGCAGGATGAACTATCACGGAGCAGGAACGCTCGAAGGGCTGCGTTCCGCTGAGAGCCACCATTACTTCATGGAGGTCAACGCGCGGCTGCAAGTGGAACACGGCGTCAGCGAGCTGCTCACCGGGATCGACATCGTCAAATGCCAGCTCGAGATTGCATCGGGCGAGCCGCTCCCGTTTCGGCAGGAAGACATTCGCCTGCGCGGGCACGCCATTGAAGCGCGGATTTACGCGGAAGATCCCGTGACATTCTTTCCGTCGCCGGGCCGCATTAACGGCCTCAAGTTGCCCGAGACCGGTCCGGACCTGAGAGTAGACCACGCGCTGGAGCATAACTGTTCAATTCCGCCGTATTACGATCCGCTCCTGGCCAAAGTCATCTCGTGGGGCGAAGATCGGGCCCGCGCGCGGGAACGTCTTATCAACGGCCTTGAGCAGTTCATCATCGAGGGGGTGAAATCCACGATTCCGGCAAACCTTCAGATCCTGAAGCACCCGAAGTTCGCATCGGGAGATTTCAGCACAGCCTTCATGAGCGAGTGCTTCAACAACACAGGCTCGCACTGATGATGCGGAGCCGAGCCTGACATTCTCGAAAACGTGCCGGCTTTTCAGAGTGATTTCGTGCCGCTCGCGCTGTCTGACACACTCTTTTGGGCACGAAGTGAAAGCGGCGGCAGCGTCGATTTCGCCGCCACGGCTGCATTTTCTTATTCATGATGTTGTGCCCTGTGGGTACCATCGCGCTCTTTGGAAAGGAGTGACCACAATGAACGGGTACATGGGAAAGGCGCTGTACGTTGATCTGACTTCAGGCGATGTGCAGTCTCGCGACATTCCCGAGAGTTGGTTGACCGACTACGTAGGCGGAGAGGGCGTCGCTGTCAGGCTGTTCTGGGACTTGTGCAAGTGGGACTCAGATCCGGCTGATCAAGGACAACCTATCATCTTTGCAACTGGCCCGCTCACGGGAACCGTGGCTCCAACGAGCGGGAGAACGGTGATCGTGTATCGATCGCCGGCTACCGGTACGCTGGGCGCCACCAACGTGGGTGGACACCTCGCTCCCGCCATAAAGAAGGCGGGCTGGGACTTGATCGTCGTCGTAGGGCGCTCCAAGAAGCCGGTCTATCTGAGCGTCGAAGACGACACAGTCAAAATCGAAGACGCGTCCATGCTCTGGGGCAAGGGAGTATGGGCAACGGAAGACACCCTAAAGAGCGATCTTGGCAAGAAGGGGTTTCAGATTGCCTCCATCGGTCCGGCAGGCGAAAAGGGGGTGATGTTTGCCTCGATTATGACCGACAAACATCGTGCAGCAGGCCGCGGAGGCGGTGGAGCGGCCATGGGATTCAAGAATCTGAAGGCCGTAGCCCTCAAGGGCACCAAGTCATTGCCCATCGCGAAGCCGGAAGAACTCAAGGCCGCCGCGGCAGTCGCTCGGCAGGAATTCCTTGAGGAGCCCTTTGTAAAGGGTGCACTGCATCCTTTCGGCACTCCCGGATTCTATGACCCGATCTGCCAATTGGGCATTCTGCCCACGAAGAACTGGCAGCGAACGAGCTATCCGGAATCCCTTGAGAAAATGGGGTTTGAAGCTTACCACAAGAAGCTGGACGTAAAGCCGGAGCCCTGTTACGCATGCCCGGCGGCGTGCGGCCGCATGACCACCGTCAAAGAAGGACCTTACGCCGGGAGCACGGGTGGTGGTCCGGAATTCGAGACCATGGGGGCGTTCGGTAGCAAATGTATGATCGACGACATCAACGCGATCGCCAAGGCCGGCCACCTCTGCAATGACCTCGGGCTTGATACCATCTCTACGGGACAAACTATCGCCAGTGCAATGGAGTGGTTCGACAAAGGTATTCTTACCCTTGAAAAGACCGGCGGACTGGACCTTTCATGGGGAAATGCCGCCGCAATGATCGAAGCGGTGGAAAAGATCGGCCGACGCGAAGGAATCGGCGATCTCCTAGCCGAAGGCACCAAACGTGCAGCGGCAAAGCTCGGACCGGACGCAGAGTACGCGGCCATACAGGTGAAAGGCCTTGAATTAGCATCCTGTGGCGTTCGCGCCAGCAAGGGCGAGGGTGTTGCCCACGCCGTTTCGCCGCGAGGCGGGGACCACCTGCGGCCCTATGCCTCGACAGTTGACGCGTTCGGGTATCGCGACCCGGAACTGGGCATAACAGGAGACATCGATTATCTGGAGGACGGCAACAAGGAGTGGGTGAAACCCCTTCAGGAGCTGTCTATGGCCACAAACCTCCTGGGTGTCTGCCTGTTCGCGTCGATAACCCTCGCAGTGAAGGCGTCCACTTGGGCACGCCTTCTGTCCGCTGCAATTGGAAGGGAGATCACCACAGCGGATCTCCTCAAGAGCGCTGAACGCGTGATCAACATGGAAAGAATGGTCAATGCCCGCCTTGGTTTCGATCGAATGAACGATACGCTGCCGAGGCGGGTACTCGAAGAGCTGGCGCCGGACGGTCGCGGCGAAGGTCAGGTAGTGAATCTCAAGGTCGCGCTCGACAGCTACTATGAGGCTATGGGCTGGGACCTCGCCCGCGGCCTGCCCACGCCAACAAAGCTCGCGGAGTTGGGCCTGACCTGGACCACGTGACGACACGGGGTCTTCGGTCAGAGTGCTGCTGGTACCGCTTTGTGTAAAGAGTAGCGGCGGGTCGCCGTCATTCACGGGGCCCGCCCTATTTGCTCGCCGAATAGGAGGTGACACCCGATGTAGGCATTCAGCTGCGCGCGGCTGGGTCACGTTTTGCCCTTCGGGCGACTACTTCAGGAAGAAACCGCGAATGTCAGCTCCTGTTACGCTCCTCACCCACAACTTACCGATTACCGACCTTTCGTATTTCCGCTAGCGGCACCGCATTGCTGCACTGAGGCCCTCGGTTGCAAGTGCGTCCGCGAGACCGTTCTCTGCACGCGGAATCCATTTGAGATACCAGCCGGGGTGGTCGATGAGGAATCGCTGTGTTCTCAAGATAATGTCGCGAAACCGGTTGTTTTTGCGCGTATTCATTAAGCCGTTCACCTGACCGATAACAGTCCTGCTGTCGCCGTGAATGACGGCCTCGTCGATGCTAAGACACGCGAGGCGTTCCATGACAGCCGCGAGAGCGAGATACTCGGCTTTGAGGGGATCGCCGCGACCGACGTACCTCGAGACGGTGCAAACGAGCGCGCCGTTTAGGTCGCGAATGGTGTAGCCGATGCCACAGTTATTGAGGAAACAAGAACCGTCGAAGTAGGCCTTGCAGATCACGATGCAGCGCCTCCTTTTGAAAGATGCCTGTTTCAGCAATGGTGGTTCGGAATTCAGGTCCATTTGCTGTGGTTTCAACCACTTCCTCTCGTGAAGGTCAAGCTAAAATAACGTTACGCTGCATCTATTCAGTTAGCCGGGTGGAAGGAACAGGTTGGTTGCCTCGCCGAGCACGCGGGATTTGATTGACCCCGGGGGTGCGCATTCAGCTACTTGCGGCCGCATGTCGCAAACCGTGTCATTGCGAGGAGTGCAACGACGAAGCAATCTCCTCTGCTGAAGTGTGGGAGATTGCTTCCCCCGGATCAAGTCCGGGGTCGCAACGACATGTCCGTGAGGTCTGTGGCCCTGCGTAAATGAATGGTTGCAACCGAGGCAAAAAAAGGTGTTGACACGGTGGGAATAAGGTTATACTATTTTCCCAATTGATCAAATGGCGGAGATCAATGGAGACCCACGAAAAAGAACGACTGCGACTTAAAGCCGATGTCTTCAAGGCAATGGGCCATCCTCTGCGCCTCGGCATCATCGAGTACCTCCGCGATGGCGAACAATGCGTCTGCGACATCGTCGCGCATGTGGGGACAGATATGTCCAACGTCTCAAAGCATCTCTCGGTGCTGAGACGTGCAGGAATCGTCGCTGACCGTCGTGACGGGCTCAAGATGATGTACTCGCTGACCATGCCGTGCGCAATCGATTTCGCCCGGTGTGTGGAAGGCGTGGTACTGAGGCGGTTGGAAGATCAGCGCTCGGTAATGATTGCGTGATTGAGGGTCGGCGTTAATAGCACGCGAGAAAGAGACGATGAGCGGGGACCAGTTTTGAGTGATGGGCTTGTCGAATGCTTGACTAATTGGGAAAATGGACCCTCCCTCAAGCAAAACCGTCCGCTGAAACACACAAGCCTCCAGCCCCGAGATTCATTCTCCAGCGTTGAGATACTCAGCGATCGAGGATTACCGTGCAAAGGAAATTCATCGTGATCAACTCTTCAGGAACCGCCGATACCGTGGCGGAAAACCGGCGATCCATCGCCGATACCATCCGAGAAAACACCCTCGTTCAATACTGGCAGGCGGAATGGAAGCCTCTCGGGTGGATAATTGCCGCATTCCTCGCCTGTTATTACCTCCCGGTGGGCGGTGCTCGTTTCGAGAACGCCGTCATGGAAGCGCTCCATCTGGTGAAATGGTACGCGCAAGAGCATGTGCTCCTCTGCCTGGTGCCCGCGTTCTTCATCGCGGGAGGCATCGGTGTTTTCGTCAGCCAGGAAGGGGTCATGAAGTACCTCGGTCCTGCAGCTCCCAAGTACCTCAGTTATCCGGTTGCATCTGTTTCGGGGACGGTCCTCGCTGTCTGTTCCTGCACGGTGTTGCCGCTCTTTGCCGGAATCTGGAGCAGAGGCGCAGGTCTTGGACCCGCGACTGCGTTTCTCTATTCCGGCCCGGCCATCAACGTGCTTGCCATCATCCTGACCGCACGCATTCTGGGCCTGGAGATTGGGATCGCCCGTGCGGTGGGTGCGGTTTCGTTCAGCGTAGTGATCGGCTTGCTGATGCATTTCATCTTCCTGAAGGAAGAGCAGGAGCGCACCGACGCGGCGCTGGCGTCGCCTGCAATACATGCGGAGACGCGGCCCCTCTGGCAGACCGCTGTCTACTTCGCGCTGATGGTCGGTATCCTCGTGTTCGCCAACTGGGGAAAGCCGGATACGGACGGCGGACTCTGGTACGCGATCTATTCAGCGAAGTGGATCATCGCAACTGCGCTCTCGATTGGATTTGCCGCGGTTCTTGTAGCGTGGTTCGAGGTTCCGTTGTGGAAGATGGCGACAGCGGGTTGCGCTGTCGCGGTGCTCGGATGGACGTTTCGGCACGATCCGCTGGTGCCGTTCACCGCGGGAGTAGTGGCGCTGTCGGTGCTCTGTACCACATCGCAAGGCGAGACAGAGGAGTGGTTCAACGAATCATGGGGATTTGCAAAACAGATCCTGCCTCTTCTCCTCATCGGTGTGCTCGTGGCTGGATTCCTGCTCGGCCGGCCGGACAAGGAAGGATTGATCCCGAACGCGTGGATCGCATGGGCACTGGGAGGCAACAGCGTCTGGTCGAACGCCCTGGCGTCGGTTGCGGGTGCCTTCATGTATTTCGCTACGCTGACCGAGGTGCCCATCGTTCAAGGGCTCATCGGCAGTGGTATGGGTAAGGGACCGGCACTGGCGCTGTTGCTGGCGGGACCTGCACTCTCGCTGCCGAGCATGCTGGTTATCAACAGCGTCATGGGCTTCAAGAAGACGGTTGTATTTACAGGGCTGGTGTGCGTCTTGTCCACGGTCGCAGGGATGATTTTCGGTGCTATCGTTGATTAGCAGGTCTCCGTCGCAGCGCATCTCCCGTCGCAAGACGTCGGGAATTGGCAATCAACCGGGTTGCTGCACTTGTAGAGCGTCTCGTAAGTAGCTTGCCACCTTGGCAGAGCTAAGGTGAGGAATTGAACAACGCAATATGCTCTGTAGGGGCGGGTCTCAGACCCGCCCCTACCCAAGACCGTCGCAAACGACCACGTAAAGGCGTTTCTGAATCGATCTACTAGTCCCGACCGAGAGGCTGCAGAACAGGTGGATGCAGGAACCGTCGCGGGAAATTCTGTGCTAGCCGGTAACGGTTGACATGACGGGAAAGGCGTGCTGGGATTTCCCGCCATGGTTCGCCGGCAGGGTGAACCACCTGTTCGTCGGAGGTATTAAACAATTGAAAACGATTCTCGGAACAACTCTGGCCGCGGGGGCGCTCGCCTTGACGGCTTGGCTATTCGCGACCGCGTGGATCGAAGCGGATCCGGTGTCACACCTCACCCAGGCTGCGGAAGAGGGAAGCATCGTAGAAGTTGAGACCGCACTGAAGAAGGGCGTTCAGACAAACGCGGTTGACTCCTATGGCAAAACTGCGTTGCAGCGGGCGTCGGCCAAAGGACACACCCATGTGGTCGACTTTCTTCTGGAGCGAGGTGCAGAGGTCGATGCAAGAGGCCAATACGGAAAAACCGCTCTGATGCCGGCTGCGTCCAAAGGACATGTCGAAGTGGTACGAAGGCTCCTGGAACGAGGAGCAGACGTAAACGCGAAGGACCAGTACAACCAAAGCCCTCTCATATGTGCTTCTCTGAGAGGGCACAAAGACGTCGTACAACTGCTACTGGATAGCGGCGGAGATGTAAACATTAAGACCCGGAACGGGTTTACGGCTCTCAGCCTGGCAACGAATCAGGCGCACTGGGATGTGGCGGACCTGATACTGGCTAAGGAGCCGGACCTGGACAGGATTGCCACTCAATGACACGGACGAATTCCAATGGTCTTTCAAGAATGTGACATTGGTAGGCGGCCGGTGTGCCTCCGAAGCGCAGTTAGGCTTGCCGTCCGAAGCGGATGAGGCATCCGGCCGCCCGACGGTGAAAAGGACCGTGAATGTGGACCGAAAGGAGAATACGCATGAAAGTTGAGATCCTGGGCGTTGGATGCGCCAAGTGTACCAAGCTCTTCGACACTGTCACCGGATTGGTGAAGAAGAACGGCATCGATGCCGATGTGGTGAAAGTGGAAGACATCAAGACCTTTGCCCAATATGGGGTGTTTATGACACCCGCGCTCGTGGTGAACGGCGAAGTGAAGATTGCGGGCAAGGTGCCGAAGGAGGCGGAAATCCTGAAATGGCTGGCGTAACCGACAGATACGAGGCAAAGAGAACCATGTACAAGGTCTTCGGTGGTGTGGCGGTTGTGTGCCTTCTGCTGGCGGTGACGGTGGCGCCGTCTCCGGCCTCGGAAGCGCGGATCAACATGCAAGCGCTCATGGCAAAGCGCGTGCCGGTTCTGCTTGAATTCGGCAGAGGCTGGTGCATCCCGTGCAAGTATATGAAGCCGATTCTGGACGACATGGTGCGACTGTATGCGGGGAAGGCCATCGTCACCACCGTGGACATGGACGCGAACAAAGATCTGGTGCGTGACTTCCGCATCAGGATGATGCCCACCCAGGTATTTCTCGGGCCTGACGGGAAGGAGTTCTTCCGCAACGAGGGCACTCTGGAGCGGGAGCATATCATGCAGATCTTTGCCAAGATGGGGATCCCTCAACCCGCGCTTCCTTCGGGTCCGGCTGCGGCCGCTCCAGCTGCTCCGACCGGTCGAGGCGCACCTGTCCGTTAGGCCCGCGCTGTCTCAGTTCTCCGGTGAAGGAGGCTATGGATGGAATCGATGCTAGGTTTCGTGCAGGGGTGGGTCTCGTCCGGGAGCATATGGCTCGCCGCTGGAGGCGCATTCGTTGGTGGCGGATTGACCGCCATGAATCCGTGCGTGCTCGTGATGGTCCCGCTATTGATCGGATTCATCGGCGGAATGGACGAGAACATGACCGCTGCGAAGTCCTTTCTGCTGACGCTCGTCTTCATACTCGGGTTTAGTGTGGAGCTGGCGGTACTGTTCACCGTGGGACTGGCAGCCGCCCCGTTCTTACAATCTCAATATATGGTGTATGTGGTAGCTGCGATTTGTGTAGTGCTGGGATTGCACTTCATGGATCTGGTCCACATTCCTCTGCCGATTTCCCAGGACCGACTGCCGAAACACACAGGATTCGTCGGAGCCGCGCTGTTCGGATTCATGTTCGGACTGATTTCGCTTCCATGCACAGGACCTGCACTGCTCCTCATTGTAAGCGTCATTCCGCTCAAAGGGGCTCTATTCGGCGGCGTCATGATGCTCTTCTACGGTATCGGGCACTGTCTTCTGATCCTGGCGGTGGGGACATCCGCGGGCGCCGCGCGGCATATCCTCGGCTCGACACGCATGCATTCCGCGAACCTGGTGCTCAAGAAGGCCGCTGGCGCTCTTCTTGCCGGAGTCGGACTGTACATCGGCGTTGGAGCGCTATTTCCTTCCCTGGGCATCGGCCTGTAAGGAGCGTAAACATGTTGCTCAACGGTTACACCAGAGAGATCTTCCGGCCAACATGCAACCCCAGCTTTCAGTCGGTGCACTGCGTAGCTCACCTCAAAGATGACGTGAGCCAGGTGCTGCCGTATCTCAACACCGTGCTTGGAGGCAGCCTATTCGTGGAGGATCCGCCTTCAGTAACCTTCAGGGCGCATGGCAAATTGATCACGGTTCACGCGCGGGAGATTTTTGTGAACGCGCTCGCGGATGAGATTGAGGCAGACCGCATCCTTGGCTGGCTCGCAATGGAAATCAACGAAGCTTGGGAGAATCGCGAGCGCATTGAGCCGTGCTTCGAGGGCAAACCGGTCCCGCGGATGATCGACGTCCTCAAGCTCCTGCCGAAAACAAACTGCAAGAAGTGCAGGGAACCGACGTGCATGGTCTTTGCCGTGAAATCGTGTGAAGGTGTCAAGACACCTGAGGACTGCCCGGAGCTTGACAAGAACGGCCGCCAAGCGCTCGACGCGTATTTGAGCGGTTTTGATTTCGACATGTAAGTGGGTTGTGCGATGGCCGTGACTGAATCGTGTATCACCAAAGAGCCGAAGGGATTGTCCCTGTTCGAGCGGTATCTCTCGATCTGGGTTCTCCTGTGCATAGTCTCGGGCATTCTCTTGGGCCGTATTGCACCGGAAGTGGCCCAATTCCTCGACGGGCTGGCAATCTACGTCAATGACGCGCCGGTGGTCTCGGTACCGATCGCCATCTGCTTGTTTTTCATGATGTATCCGATCATGGTGAAGATCGATTTCGCAGAAGTTATGCAAGCCGGGAAAACCGTCAAACCGGTGGCGTTGACCTTGTTTGTCAACTGGGCCGTAAAGCCATTCACGATGTATGCGATTTCCGTGCTGTGTTTGGGAGGTCTCTTTCTCGCTTTCATCGGGCCCGACGCGGTCGATTATGTCAAGATGCCGATCGGATTGGATTTGCCGATCGGGGCCACTCACGGGGAGGGCAAGGTGGTCTTGGTGCACGGTGCGAGGATGCTAGAAGTCCCGCTCTGGCGAAGCTATCTTGCCGGCTGCATTCTCCTGGGAATCGCTCCCTGTACTGCAATGGTGCTCGTGTGGGGTTTTCTTGCCAAAGGCAACGACGGACACACGCTGGTGATGGTGGCGATCAACTCCCTCACCATGCTGTTCCTCTACGGACCGCTTGGCGGGTACCTTCTCGGCGTAGGCCGGCTTCCCGTACCGTGGCAGGCGCTCTTGCTCTCCATCGGGATTTACGTGGCTCTCCCGTTGGTGGCTGGGTACTTTTCCCGGAAGCTGCTAATACAGGCGAAAGGAGAGCAGTGGTTCAAAGAGAAATTCCTCCACATTCTCACTCCCGTCACCATCATAGCCTTGCTCATAACATTGATACTGCTCTTTTCATTCAAGGGAGATGTGATTGTCGCGAATCCATTGACAATCTTGTGGATCGCGATTCCTCTCTTCATCCAAACGAATCTCATTTTCTGGCTCGCGTATGGTCTGGGCCGACTCCTGCGTCTGACGTACGAGGACGCCGCTCCATCGGCTATGATCGGAGCATCAAATCATTTTGAGGTGGCAATAGCCACATCCACCATGCTGTTCGGACTGTCTTCCGGCGCGTCGCTGGCAACGGTCGTGGGAGTGCTCATTGAGGTGCCTGTAATGCTTATGCTGGTCAAGATATGTTTGGTAACCACCGATTGGTTTCCTCGTCGGTCGGAGCAGACTGCACACGGTGGCATATCGGTGGAGACAGCGAAGCACGCCTGAGCCTCACAGAAAGCTAACCCGATTCTCATGATCCGCTTACGCTACGGTCGGCACTATTGGCACATACGCGTGGTGGCGCATTGCACCGATGCGCTTTCAAAAAAGTGGTTTTGACAGGCGGCCGGTGTGCCTCCGAAGTGAAGTTAGGCCTGCCGTCCGAAGCGGAGGAGGAATCCGGCCGCCTTGCAGGTACGATCGCGCCCTGGTATTGGGACACACGAAGGAGGTCTGGCCATGAGCAAGCCGAAAGTTCTATTTCTCTGCACGCACAACTCCGCACGGAGTCAGATGGCCGAGGCCTTTGTGAAGAAGTACGCCGGCGACCGCATTGAGGCAAAAAGCGCGGGTCTCGAACCTGACCGCGTGCATCCCTTTGCCAAGCAGGTCATGGAGGAAGTGGGCTGCGATATGAGCGGCCATTCCTCCAAAGATGTGACGGATTTCTTGGGCTCGGAGCACTTCGGGTATGTGATCACCGTGTGCGCCAACGCTGAGGCGCGTTGCCCGATCTTCCCCGGCCCGTGCATCAGGCTGCACTGGCCTTTGGAAGATCCTGCCGCCTTTGAGGGTACTGATGACGCCAAGCTCGCGAAATTCAGGGAGATCCGGGACCAGATCGACGCTAAGGTTAGGCAGTGGCTGAGCGAGATCGGCTTGAGCTCGTAGGACAAGCGGCCCTGTCTGAGGGCTTGGTTCTCATCGCGAAGGCATCTGCGGAATCGTAAGAATCATGAAATCGTCTGTACGTGAAACGGGATTCCACATAAGAAACGCGGACTCGACCGATCATCCCAGGATAATCTCAGTGATGACAGACTGGTGGGGCGGACGTGACCTCAGACCAAGTGTACCGAAGCTCTTCTTGGATCATTTCTGCAATACCTCGTTCGTCGCAGAAAGGGACCACGAGATGGCTGCCTTCTTGGTAGGCTTCTTGTCGCCGGCGCGGCGCAAGGAGGGCTACATTCATTTTGCGGGAGTTCGGCCGGACTGCCGCAAGCATGGTTTGGGAAGAGCAATGTATGGACGATTCTTTGAATTCTGCCGGCAGCGAGACCGAACCGTTGTACGCGCGTGTACGTCGCCGGTGAACAAGGGGTCCATTGCCTTTCATACCAGAATGGGCTTTCTCATCGAACCGGGAGACGGTATGGTGGATGGAGTCGCTGTGACGCTGGACTACAATCGTCCCGGAGATCACAAAGTCCTATTTCTCATGCACCTATAATCCTTGGGTATCGATAAACTTTCTGCGGCTCATGTGGCGCTTCGCGACGGGTACGGCGGTTTCGACCTTTCTTTGAAGTAATATACAGATGTGCGGGCACTCCCTATGCGAAGAAGGGGTACCCGCACATCTCGTCTCACTTGTGCTAGTCGCCTCACCGACGTTTCGTCGGATCCAATTGCTCTAACGCTCCGCCGCCGGGACCTCCCGGTTTCGGCTGAGGAATCTGCTGTTGAATCTTTGGCTGCGGCAACTGCTGCTGGATCTTCGGCTGGGGCAACTGTTGCTGGATTTTGGGTTGCGGCAACTGTTCCTGGATCTTGGGCTGAACTTTCGGAACTTCCCGCTGGAACTGCTTCTGCATTTCTTTCGGCACCTGAATCGCGGTAGGAGTCGGCGTCTTTGTCGGAATCGTCACCTTGGGTTGGATCGTCGGTGCTGCGCCCGCAGGAGTGATAATCTTAGTCGGGGCGATCACGCCGGTCTTAGAGGGCTGAATCCCCGAAGTGGGAAAAGTCTTCATCGGGGTCGTGGGCGTGAGAATCTTCGTCGGAATGGTCGCTCCCGTTTTAATGGGCAATGTGAGCGATGTTGGAACGGTGCCCATCGGAGCCGTGGGTATCGTCATCTTGGTTGGTAAGGCTACCCCTGTCTTGGTCGGCACAATCATCGACGTCGGTAAGGTTACTCCTGTCTTGGTCGGGACGATCAGGGACGTCGGTAATAAGGTCACTGACGTGGGCAAGGTCATGGATGTGGGCAGCGTCTTAGTCGGGAGCGTCAATGCGGTTGCTGTGGGCAAAATGGTCGCAGTGGGGAGCAACGTACCTGTGGGAAGAGTCGCTGCTGTTCCCGTGGGTAAAATGGTGGCCGTGGGAAGTAAGGTGCCGGTGGGGAGCGTCGCGGCGGTTCCGGTGGGAAAGATGGTGCCAGTTGGCAGGGTGACCGTGCTCGTAGGAAACGTCGCTGTGAAAGTCGGAAGCGTGGTACCTCCCGGAGTGGTTGGTACGGTGGTGGCTGTCGGCGTCGTAGGAGTCGTCGTGGTCGTTGGCGTGGTCGGTGTGGGCGTGGTGGTTGGGGTTGTGGGAGTGGTGGTCGTCGTCGGTGTAGTCGGTGTCGTGGTAGTGGTTGGCGTAGTCGGCGTAGTAGTAGTGGTCGTCGTTGTGGGTATCGTAGTAGTGGTGGTGGTAGTCGGGTACGTGGGGTACGTTGGGTACGTCGGATAAATCGGGATGGGAATGGGTATGGGGAACGGTATGTAGCCCGGGCCATACTGCGGTACAAAGATCACATCAGGCTGTATGCTTTCATAGTAGATCGGCGGCACAGGAGATCTCAATTGAGGAACGACCTCGCATGAGGGGACATCTCGCGGGAGCGTTCCGGGGATCGTCGTGAAATCAATGAGGGCCCGCATGAGTTCAGGAGACACCTTCATTATGTTCGAGGGCGCCTTGTCCTTCTCCACTACCACGGCTTGACACGAGCGTAGAAGGCGCTTGTCCTCCTGCAAGTCTTCTCTAATGCTGAATACCAGGACTTCACCTCGAATTACGGTTATCGAAGTCCTTGCTTCGGTGGCCGCTTCAATAACGAAATCAGCAGGTTCTGGCGTGGACATGATCATGGCATACGCGGTGGGAGAGATCACCATGAACGATGCCGGCGGGGTCAACTGCGGCAGTCTCCTCCTGAAGCGCACAATTCCTTGCAGCATCTGACCCGCAAACGAAGATGACGGGCCCCGCGTCTCAAACCCGGCAAACTGGAACACGGATCCCCTGCCGAGCGAGATGTCGCTTGGGTACCGATCCGGACCGCCCCACCACATCTTGCTGTCGGTGCCGGCATCGGTGATGATCGCGTCTTGAAGATAGGTAGGATCGCCTGCTTTGGCCGGGACGGGTTCTGCCTGTCCGGCACGGAGGAGAAATCCTTGGCCTTGCACACGGCGGATCTTGCCGACGGGCTCGGCGGACCACGCTGTGGAGACTGCGATAAAGCACGCGAGAATGAACCCTGCGCATACGGAAAGCATCAGCCGGTTCGATGATAATACCATTGCTCTCCCTCCCCGAGATGTTACAGCTTTACCAAGTTTCAGGCGCCGTAAGCGTGCTTGAGCACTCCTGGAGCCTAACCTCATCGTCTGCATTTCATTGGAGCGTTGCTCACCAATCTATCAATGTCCGGTCCGGCGAATAAGAAAGCTCGACCTCAAGCCGCTTAAGGCTCCGCGCTGCGCCGCCGAACCGTTATCTCACGTTCATCACAGCCGATGGCTTCTCATTACCCCCTCCTGGGCCCTGCAACGCAACTGACATCAATGCGAGCCCTCTTTCAAGCGCCCCATTTACTATTCTCCGTTCATCGTAAGATCGCCGGCTGGATCTGTCAAGCAGATTGCCGGTTTGATGGGCGCGGCCAAACTCGACAAGGACTCATCGGAATCCAAGGGCCTTCTCCCGCAAGGCGCGGAGCTGCTCCGCTGCGGCGACGTGATCCGGCTGCCTGTCCAGCGCCTTTTGCAGGTACTTCGCAGCTTCGGCATTGTCATTCATTCGGGCGTATGCTACCCCGAGCGCATACAAGAGTTGTGTGCTCTCTTTGTTCAGTGAAAGCGCCTTACCCAGTGTCACGATGGCCTCAGCCACTCGATTGAGGTGCAGCAAGGCAATGGCCATGTCTGTATGTGCTTCCACCAAATCGGGAGCGTATGAAATCGCGATACGATATGCGCCAATTGCTTCTTCCGTATTCCCGCCGGCATGAAGAGCGCGAGCCAGCCCGTAGTGAGCCTCCGCGTAGTCCGGTTTGAGATTGATTGCAGCCCGATAGTACGCCTCTGCCGCGGCAGGTGCTCCCGTGGACTCCAGTGCCCATCCCAGATACAAACAGGTCCTCGGGTCAGAAGGGTCGAGCAACTCGGCGGTCTTCAAATGCCTAATACTTTCCTCGAAGTTCCCGGATCGGGATAGCAGGAGCCCAAGATGCCGATGGCCGTCCACGAATCCGGGATCCAGTTCCACAACCTTTCTGAGATGCGGCAGAGCCTGTGAGAGATTTCCGGTGCGCTCCAGGATGAGTCCCAGAAGGTAGTGAGAAGCCGGTTGGCCGGGGGCAAGAGCGACAGCTCGGTTCAAAACTGTCATCGCTTCAGCGAACCGGCCTGACGAAGCGAGCGCTCTTCCAAAAAACATCTGAATGATGGCGGAGTTCGGGTCTGCGGATACGGCCTCCTTGTACTGATCGAGTGCTGCCGGTAAGTCGCCTGTGGTTTCCAGCGAGAGAGCGAGGTCGGCCTTCGCCACGGCCAATCCCGGCTGCAGCGATACGGCTTTCTTGTAATACTCGCAAGCTTCAGTGAACTCACCGAGTTCCGCGAGGGATCGACCGAGTTTGTGGTGGATGTCTGCCGAGTCCGGCTCGCACGCGAGTGCGTTGCGGTATTCGGCAATAGCCTCACGGGGATAGCCGGTTTCGTGCAGGGCCATTGCGAGGTTGTGGTGCCCCATGACAGCCTTTGGCGCCACCGCGATAGCTTTGGCATACTCCTGCATCGCGTCGAAGACTTCTCCCGACTTCTTGAGAGCGTTCCCGAGACAATTATAGGCAACTGCCGATCCGGGGTCGGTCTCGATAGCCTTTCGATAGTGACCGATCGCTTCTTCGAGATTTCCCGCGGTCTCGGTCAACACGCCCAGGGTGATATGGACGTCGCAATGGCGTGAATCCAACTCGACGGACTTGCGGTACGCGATCACGGCGTCTGTCTGGCGGCCCATCTGCTGGAGTGCCACACCGAGAGAGATGAGGGCTCCGCCGGCTCTTCCTCCCGTGTCCCCGTAGGTTGCCACGAATTGCCCGATGGCGGTTTCCGCGTCAGGGCGTTCGGTACTGACGGTGCGTGCCGCAACGTTTCCGCCAGCTACGCGATGAAACAGGTCTAAAGTCTGTTGATGCAGGCCGTCGGCGGCAAGAACCGACATGCAGTTAGCCGTGATATCGAGAAACGGGGTCTTCTGCACATCGTGCGAATACTGTGGGAGCCTGTCGGCCAGATCGGTCCAGAAGGATATATGAGTCCACCGGGAGGCACGCTCCGCTGTCACCCAACCCAGTCCGCACAGTGCCACCAGAATCACGGTTGCGGCCGCGAATCCCGCGGCAGGCACCTCACGGCTCTTGGCAGTCACCCACTCGGCCGCAGGCAGCAACGCCAAAGCCAAGATGAGCAACAGGCCGGCCATGGGAAGAATCGCTCGGTACCCGAAAAAGAGATACTGCGGGATTAGCAATGATTCCGGTATAAGGCTAATGACTAAGACGGCTATTCCGAACGCTATCACAGGACGGCGACGCACGAGGGAGATCCCGACGGCGGCGATCGCGAGCACGCCGACCACCGCTGCAAGCGTCTCAGACGGATTGACCAGCGAACGCGAGACAGTCATGGCTCTCATGAATTCCACATCGCCGGCGAACGGGAAGAGCATCATGAAAAGGTAGCTGAAGAAGACCCGGCACTGAGTCATCAAGACTTCGGCGAAACTGATGCCTCCCGATGCGTAGTACACCGATAGTCGGTAGACGATTCCCTGCTCCAACTCGCTGTGTGGAGCGTGGAGGAGCTTGGTGACGAGCAGATACGCGATCACGCTCGGCACAAGCGTCATGGCGATGACTGCGCCGCGATTGATCAACTCCCTCCAATTCCGGCGGAATAGAGTCAATTCGGCTGCGAGCATAAGCAACGGCAGTACGGCCACGTTCTCCTTGCTGAGCATTCCCAAAAGGAAGATGAGGGATACGAGAACATATCCCACCACAGGCTTGGCAAGCCGGCCGGATCGAGTTGCCACATACACGGCCAGTCCGGCAAAGACGAAGAGGCAGGCCATGGCCGCCTCTCGCTGCCACACGTACAAGTTCACGAAGTTTTGCAACGGATGGATCACAAAGATGAGCCCCACCAGAACGCTGACCGCCTGCTTCGCCGTCAGGGAGTAAGGCAGGCTCAGCCTGGGCATCGAAAAGATCATCGAAACGAGAAAAGAAAGGGCAAGACCACTGCCCGCCACAATGGCAATGTTTCCAATACGAAGATAGAAGGGATCAAGGCCGCTAAGGAGAAAATTGACGTAGAACGACAGAAGGAAGAAAGGCCTGGCCGGAACCATACTGATTACGCGCAGCACGTCGTGGGACTCGAAAACCGTCTTCTTGGAGCTGACAAAATAGGCTCCGTCATAAACCGTACGGGCCTCAAGTCCCCACCAGTGACAGAGCAGGCCCGCTGCAAAGAAGAAAGCATAGATGGAAACAGCCTGAATCGGCGAGAATACCCGCGACGGAACCGCGTAATCATCTCCTGAATCACTAATTGACTGTTCGATGGTCGAGTTCAAATCATTGCTCAATTTTTGTTTCCTTCATATCGAGTGCAGTATTTGACGGTCTACCGATACATACGATCCCGGGCACAAGGCCGCTCGTCTCGATCAATTGATGCAACCGTCAACAATTACGCATGCCTCTCGCGACCAGTGACGATCACCCGGTACAATGCCATTCCTACAAGCATGTCTCCCAAGAGGACTGCACTATCCGGAAACGTGGTCTGCAAGAGCCAAGCAACCGGCTGGTCCCTGGGGCTGATTTGAATAGCGCCTCTCAGGGTGGCGTCAATTGACAGATCGCTCATCATGATAATGCCAAGAAACGCAAAGAAACTGTTCAGCAATAACGCCCACACGGCAGTACTTCTGAAGAGGAAGAGAATACTCACCAGGACCAAATCGATGGTCGAAAAGAAGGTCGGCCAAAAGTGAGTCAAGCTCTCCTGGGGCGGATGAATCCGGTAATGAAGCATGAGCGCTCCGATGGAAATGCAGACTAGCGCAACCCACAATTGAAGACGCTGCGTACTCATGACCCCCTCAATGCCAGTGAACGGAATATCCCAGCAGGAACAAGGCGCTGACCGCGATTATATGCAGGATTACCCAGCCCGGCTTCGGAAACATAATTCTTCGCAGCATTGCGATTACCTCGCCAACAGCGTCGACGCCAGGCGGCCCGCCGCATATACCAATGTGAAGCCGACGAAGTGGACCACCCACCATCTAAGGCTGAGAAACCGCCATTCCTTTTTCATCATCATGGCAACTCCCCTCCTGTCTCCTCTCCAGGATAGGGGATGGTGCCAAAGAGGTCAACAGATAAACCCCCGGCGGTTCGGTCGTCAATTGCAGCTGGACAGGCAGGCGGAGTCACGGGAGATTCAGTCGAGACAGATAACAAGGACTTGGAGATGGCCGGCAAGGATGCCGGCCCTACGATGAATATGAGGTATGGAGACTATCCGGCAGACTTGCGAAGGGATGTAGGGGCGGGGTTCATCCCCGCCCGCTGCTATTCTGTGGCCGTCGGGCGGGGATGAATCCCGCCCATACATGCCGCGTGCCGTGTTTGGGGATGTCTCACAACCATTGGACAGTTCTGACCCTTTTTTACCGAGAAAAGGGTTCCCCGGAATTCTTGCTGTCCTTCTCACCCGCAGCCTTCGCCGCTGCCGCAGCAGGCGCCGCCAAGTCCTTTGCGTCTGGTCTTGAGGGCCGAGAGGCTGCCGCCATTGTACACCGCCTCCAGTCCAAGGTTGATGAAACCTGTCATCTCTATCGGCAAGATGTCGTGCTCCATGAGAAACTGCTGCGGTGTTTCGCCCGCAGCGCTCACGAGCACCGCGCGGCAGTCCTTCAGCAGGTCGCACATGGCGAGCCAGCGCAGGTGTCCGCCTCCTCTAGATGGTGCCTGTCGCTCTTCCACGAAAGCGAATCCCGAGTCGGTCCGCGTCCAGATCAAGAAGCGGTCCGCCTCGCCGAGGTGCTGGTTTACGAGCACCCCTTCGAGAGAAGCCACCGCCACGTACGGCTTGTCGGCTGCGAGGGGAGGCAGCGCGGCGGAACATTCGGCAAGGCACGATTCGAATTCCGGCCGCTTGTCGTCGTCCAGAAGGCCCACGGCGTCGGCTCGGCACCGTGTACAGTGGAGCATCTGGGGCACGTAGCGCGCGGCCGAATCCCGTATGGCCGCGATCTGTTGTGCGTCCAGTTCGGGTTTGTTCTCGAAAGGTGTGCCGCTGTTGGGGTACATCACCATGCAGTTCTGGATATCGATCCCGAGGTCGCCCATGGTGCGGGCAACTTCATCCACGTGATGATCGTTGATTCCAGGAATGACGATTGTGTTGACCTTGACCGCCATACCGTGCTCTTTGAGCGCCTTAAGAGAGGCCATCTGACGCAACAGCAGCGTCCGGGCCGCATCCACGCCCCTGAGGATCACCTTGCCCACCCGCACCCATGCATAGATCTTGGCCGCGATCTCGGGATCGACAGCGTTCACCGTTACGGTGACGTGCGTAACGCCAAGATGCTTGAGTTGGTCCACATGCGCGGGAAGGTTGAGGCCGTTGGTCGCAATGCAGAGCAATAAGTGCGGAAAAGCTTCCTTCACGAGACGGAGTGTTTCCATGGTCTCGTCAGGGTTCGCGAATGCGTCGCCAGGGCCGGCAATGCCGGCAACGGTGATGGCCGGAGTTTTGTCCAGCACCCTTTTCAGGTAGGCGAGCGCCTGGTGCGGTTTCAGCACCGCGCTGGACACACCTGGCCTGTTCTCATTGACGCAGTCGAAACGCCGATTGCAGTAGTTGCACTTGATGTTGCATTTGGGCGCAACCGGAAGGTGCACTCGGCCGCAGGTTCCTTTGACCGCGGCGTTAAAACAAGGGTGGTCGGAGCGTGCCGGCTGGAGGTTCATTGGTCGATTCCTCTCAGAAATATGAGTATCCGATGGACGAAGCCTCTTGGCGGGCTTCGATGAGTGTGTTGACGATACGGTCCAGAAGTACTTGAGCTCCACGGTAGCCCACGTGCAACACGCGAGCAGCGCCGAACCGGTCGTGGATTGGAAATCCCACCCGCACCAGCGGAATCTTCCACTGTCGCGCGATGTGGTAGCCCTTGCTGTTCCCGATGAGCAAGTCCGGGTCCAGTTCTTCTGCTGTCCCTGCGATCTCGTGGAAATCGACGCCGTCGAGTACGGTGGGCGGCTCCGGTAGAAGTCCCGACGTCACCGCTTCAATGGCCTCTCTTAACAGACCGCTGCGGCCTCCCGATGCACAGAGCACCGGTTGAATGCCGATCTCCGCCAGGAAGGAAACGATGCCCACAACGAGGTCCTCTTCGCCGTACACCACGGCTCGTTTGCCGAACAAATATTTGTGGCCGTCTACATACGCATCCACGAGCCTGCCTCGCTCAAGTTCGTGCATAGGCGGGGTAGGGCGCCCGCTGATTTCTTCAAGCGCCTCAAAGACCGCGTCAGTTTCTCGCAAACCGATCGGAGCACCGATGCTGAAATTGGGCACAGCCCATCTGTCGCTAAGCAATGTCCCCGCGGAGAGCTTTTGCGGCAGGGTTCGCCCGAACTCTATGGTCGCCCGGCTGCGGCTCATTGCCTTGATTTCGGCAACAGGCGTGCCCCCGGACGGCAGTTTTTCGTACGTTTCAAGCGCGGGCGCGTCGAGCGTCAACGAAATGTCGGGAAGTATCGTTGCCCGAATTCCGAAATCCGAAGTGACTTCTCGCAGATGGCGGGTGTCCGCTGGTGAGAGAAAACCGGGCAGCAGGTTCACACCTCCGTGCCTCGGGCCGTCTTCCGCGAGCTGCTCCACCAGAGCACGCACTGCGGCGTGGAAGCCTTCCATGTGCGTGCCCGCATAGCTCGGCGTCGATACGGTTACCAGCTCGGGCCTGTCGTGCTCCCCCAAAACGTCCGCGAATTCGTTGCGGAACTCGTGCACCAGCATCCGTACGTCGTCGCCGATCGTCTCGGTGAGGCAGGTGGTAGCCACGCCGATGACGCCGGCCTTGTATTTGGTCACCACGTTCTTCAATCCCAGCTTGAGATTCGCGCCGCCGCCGTACACCGCGTGCTTTTCACCGAGTGACGAAGACGCGATGTCCATGGGTTCACGAAAATGGCTGATCACGTAGCGCCTCATGTAAGTCGCGCATCCTTGGGAGCCGTGGAGGTACGGGACCGCACCTTCCACACCTCGGAATGCGAGGCAGGCGCCCAGCGGCTTACAGAGCTTGCACGCGTTTGTCGTCGATACGTACGATTGCGGATTCGTTCTCATGATGTCTTCTCCGGCCCGACCCGCGCGGCGTGAACTGCCACACCGGGCTCATCACCGTGGAATAAACTTCCTTCGCAAAATTGAGCATTCCAACGAAGCCCGCCAGCGGCTCCTTGCGCTCGTGGTTATGGTCGCAAAAGCCGACACCAAGTTTGTACGCGATGGGTCGCTCTTTTACGCCGCCCACGAAGATGTGAACCTCTTTCTCCTGGAGGAATGACGAGAGCTCCAGAGGATTCGTGTCGTCCACGATGATGGTTCCCTCGTCGGTGATCTCGTAGAGTTCTTCGTAGTCTTCCTTTGTGCCGGTTTGCGATCCGACCAGCACCACATTCATGCCGATCAGGCGGAACGCCTTGACCAACGAAAAGGCTTTGAAAGCTCCACCCACGTAGATTGCCGCGTTCTTGCCTTGAAGCGCCGCCCGGTAGTACTCCAATTTCGGAAGCAAAGCCTCCAGTTCCGCCTTCACCAGCGTTCGGGTGCGGTCCATGATCTCCGGGTCGATGTGCTGGAAGAACCTGGCCACGGTGTAGAGCGATTCCGCCATGTCTTCCACGCCGAAGTACGAGACTCGCTTGAACGGGGTGCCGTACTTGTCCTCCATCATCCGCGCGAGGTCCGTCATGGACCCGGAACATTGCACCACATTGAGCGCTGCTCCGTGCGCTTGTTCCACATCGGCCACGCGGCCGTCGCCAGTCATGCACGCCACAACCTGCACGCCCATACGCCGGTAGTATTCCTTGATGATCCACAGCTCGCCCGCGAGGTTGAAATCCCCGAGGATATTAATGCTCACGGGCTGGACGTCTGCTGTGTGGCCCCTGCCAACGAGGCGGAACAGGGCATTGCACGCAGCCTTGTATCCTTCACGCTTGTTGCCTTTGAAACCCTCCGACTGTACCGGGATTACGGGGATACCCTTTTCCTGTTCCACGGACCGGCACACGCCCTCCAGATCGTCACCAATGATGCCGACGATGCAGGTCGAGTACACAAAAGCCGCTGACGGCCGATGCCGGTCGATCAGCTCCGTCAACGCGGAGCGCAGCTTCTTTTCGGCGCCGAAGATCACGTCCTGCTCTTGCAGATCGGTCGAGAAACTCAGGCGGTGCAGTTCCGGGCCCGAAGAGAGTGCTCCCCGGATGTCCCACGTGTAGGCGGCACAGCCGATAGGCCCGTGGACAAGATGGAGCGCGTCCGCGATCGGATAGAGCACCACCCTGGAGCCGCAGAAGACACACGCACGCTGGCTCACCGCGCCCGCGAGGCTGTCCTTGTTGCAGGCCATCTCGAAAGGCCGCTCGCCCTTGCGAAGGATCTGGTCCTTCCGTTCGGTGAAAATGGGTGTCGTCATCGGTCGAATCCTCGGCATTTCGTCGTCTGCCGGTTAGTGAATGACATCGTGGGGCAGGCTTTCCAGCCTGCCTGTTTTGCACACACCATTCCTGCCAGGCAGGCTGGAAAGCCTGCCCCACAAGACTGAATGGCTGCGAGATGTTGCTGTTACTCAGCGATGTTTCAAGTCAGCAGATACTTCTCGGCAGGTCCGCCGTTCTCCAGAGCATCCAAGATTTCGTCCACATCGCCCTCGCTGGTTACGCCGCGGTACCAGTACGCCTCGGGATAGACGACCATCACAGGGCCTTCCTCGCAGAGGTTCAAGCAGCCCGTGCTCGAAACCATCCCGTTTATGCCGCGATCCACCAACTGCTCTTGCAGGTAGGGAATCAGCTGGAGAGATTCCTTCCTGATGCATTTGCCTTTGGCTTCAGTACCTCGAAAACTTGCGCACACGAAAATATGATGATCGGGCTTTTGCATTGTCCTTTTCCTTCTCGCTATCGGCTTCTCTGTGGCCATTCGGCCACGGTATGAATAAAGTGTGAATGATCTCGTCAGCGCCGAACACTGTAGCGGTTGCCTTGGAGAATGCCCGACTGCCCGAGCCACCGGCAGACTCGAAGGAATGCGTCGTTCCCGCGAAGGCGGGAACCCAGATGGGGACTGGATTCCTGCCTTCGCAGGAATGACGGGAGTTCGCCATAGTACTCGGACAAGAGTCTTGGCAATCCGTACACACAGCAGTCGGAACTACATCACCAGCTCGAAACTCTCTTCGGGAGAGTCTCTGTCCTTCCGATCCAGGAGCGCGTCCAGGATCTTTTCCAGAAGCCTCATTCCGCCTCGGTACCCCACTGTCGGGAAATAGCTGTGGCCGATGCGGTCCAAAATCGGGAAGCCGAAGCGAACCAGCGGGATATCCTCATCGCGGGCGATGTATTTCATGTAGGTGTTGCCCATGAGCAGATCCACCGGTTCATTCTTGATCCACTGATGCAGTAGGAACATATCGCCCGGTGTTTGCACATTGATCGGGTGCGGCACATCCCGCGTAATCTCTCGGATGCGGGTTTCGAATTCCTTGCCCGGAGTGCCGGTCACGATGTGAACCGGCCACATGTCGATTGACACCAGGAATTCAGTGAGTGCGATCAATTGATCGGGATCGCCCGCAAGCGCCACCTTCTTCCCGTAGAAGTACTGGTGCATGTCGGTGATGATGTCCAACAGCTTGCCGCGTTCGACGTTGATGCTGTCGGGCACATTGGTTCCCGCAGTAGTCCTCAATGTGTCCACGAAGCGATCGGTCGCCTTGATCCCTATGGGCAGGTCAAAGATTTCGCAGTGGACCTTGCACTTGGTATCCAAGGCTCGTGCCGCCGGCCCCGAAGCGAGCCGCCCGAGGGCAATAGTAGCTATGCTGTCGCCGGTGCTCTTGAGGGCCTCCACTGTCACGCCGCCTTTGGGAAACATCTCGTACTTGCCGGTCTGAGGCCGGTTCAGCACCCCGGAGGTGTCGGGAAACATGACTGTGCGAATCCCCATCGCTGACGCGATGCGTTTGATCTCCTCCATGTCGCACGGTTCTACGTACCCGGGGACGATGTTGATTTGCTCGATCCGCGAGCCGGTGGATTCTGCGAAGTAATCCACCATCGCCTTTGTCATGGTGGCAAATCCAGTCACGTGCGTTCCCACGTAACTAGGAGTATTTGCGTGGATGACGTACTTGCCGCTCGGGATCTTGCCCTCCGCTTCGGCTTTGCGAGCTATCTGCGGGATGTCGTCGCCGATCGTCTCCGACAGACATGTCGTGTGCACAGCGATCACTTCGGGCTCGTAGATCGTGAAGATATTGTCGATTGCCTGCACCAGGTTGGCCTGCCCGCCGAAGACCGATGCTCCTTCAGTGAAGGAGCTGGTCCCCGCCATGACCGGTTCCTTGTAGTGCCGCGTAAGCGTGCTCCGGTGATATGCGCAGCAACCCTGTGACCCATGACTGTGCGGCAGGCATCCGTGAATGCCCAGCGCCGCATACATGGCGCCGATCGGCTGGCAAGTCTTGGCCGGGTTGATAGCCAGCACCTTGCGTTCAGTGATTTCTTTTGGGGTATGTCGCAGTAACATGGTTACGTTCCTTCCACGATGGATCAATCGCAGGCGTATTTTGCCGCCAGTTCGGGATTTTCCTGCCAGGGCGCCTTGAGATACTTCCAGACCTTGCTGTTGACCATACGGTCAATTTCCCTATAGAAATTGATGGCCCCTTTGAAGCCTGCGTATGGGCCGCCGGAATCATAGCTGTGTAGCTGTTTCATCGGGATTCCGTGCTTTTGCACCGCGAATTTTTCCTTGATTCCCGCACAGAATATGTCCGGCTTGTAGACCTCCAAGAGACGGTCGGTTTCGTACTGATTGATGTCGTCAACTACCAGCGTCTTCGCCGCCATTTCACGCATCATCCCGTCGTAGTCCTTGAAGCGGAATCCCTGCGCGCTGAGCCGTTCCAACTGCTCGGGCGTCTTGCGTGGACGGAATTTCTCCGCATCCGGATGGACCTCCAATTCCTCGATGTTTCGGCTGTCCGCGTCCGCCTTGAGGAAAGGTATGACCTCGCGGCCCTCGTAATCGTCTCGATGCGCGAATTCGTAGCCCGCGGATATAGTCTTCATACCGATTTCGCTGAACAGTTCCTGGTAGTGATGAGCGCGGGAACCGCCGACAAAGAGCATGGCGATCTTTCCTTCGCAGCGTGACCGCACTTCATCCCGAACCTTGATGACTTCCGGCATTTCCCTGGCGATGACCCCTTCGACCCGCTCGATCAGCTCCGGGTCTTCGAAATACTTGGCGATCTTACGAAGCGTCTTTGCGGCTGCTTCAGCGCCGATGAAATTGATCTTGATCCACGGGATCCCGTACTTGGTTTCCATCATTTCCGCCACGTAGTTGATAGAGCGGTGGCACATGATGGTGTTGAGGTCTGCTGTGTGCGCGTTGGCAAACTGGTCGTACGTCGAATTGCCGCTGAAGGTGGATACCACCGTGATGCCGCAGTCGTTCAGGATGCGGTCGATTTCAAATGCGTCGCCGCCGATGTTGTACTCGCCGAGCAGGTTGATCTTGTACTTACCTTCTCTCACATTGTCATTCAGCCCCACGACGTGCGTGAAGATACCGTTGTTCGCGATGTGGTGGCCGGCGGACTGGCTCACGCCCTTGTAGCCTTCGCAGCTGAACGCAAAGACATTGATACCGAGCTGTTCCTTCATTTCCCGAGCCACAGAGTGCACATCGTCACCGATGAGTCCGACCGGGCAGGTGGCGAAGATGCTGATAGCCTTGGGTTTGAATAAATCGTACGCCTCTTGAACGGCTGTTCGCAGCTTCTTCTCTCCCCCGAACACGATGTCCTCTTCCTGCATGTCGGTGGAAAAGCAGTACGTCATGAAGTTTTCATCGTCCAGGCTCGTTGTCCGCGTCTGATTGCGCCGCGTGAGCCAACTGTAGAAGCCGCACCCGATCGGCCCGTGGGTGATGTTCACGATGTCACGGGTAGGACCGAGGATCACGCCCTTGCAGCCCGCGTACGTGCAACCGCGCTGGGTAATTATGCCGGGAATGGTACGCGTGTTGGCGCCGATCTCGGCCATTTGATCGCTATCGCCCGGTTGGTTGACAATAATCTGTTTAGCCCTCTTGCGAGCGACCTTGGTCGGGACTTTCTGCAAAAGCTCCCGCTTCACTTCGTGGGGGTCGATGGTTTCGACTCTTGAGGGAATGGATTCTTCATTGAGTGATTTCATCGTGCTCTCCTGGGTCCGAATCATGCGTCATCCAGGGTGCTGTCACCGTCTTCACTGGTGCGTACGCTGATGGAGTCGATTACCGGCATGACGAAGATCTTACCGTCGCCGGGTTTCCCGGTTTGATTGACCTTAATGATGGTATTGACCGTCTTTTGAACGAGCTTGTCCCGCACCACTACGGTCAGCAGCCTCTTCGGAATCAAGCGCTGGCTGTGCCCGAGTTGGGCGATGGCTTCCTCGTAGCCACGTTCGGCGCCTTGCAGCAGGTGGTAATCCACCAAGCCTTTGCCCCGTCCGAGGACTTCCTTGGCGGTCATGGAAGAGATACCCGCGTCGGAAAGCGCTTTCTTGGTCTTGTTGATCATATTCATCCGGACAACAGCCATGACTTCTTTCATATCTTCACCTCTTCGGTTTCGCCCGAAGCCGTCTCTTTGATGCCCGAACTGATCGTGTAGACTTCCTCCACCGGGCTCACAAATATCTTGCCGTCGCCGTACGCGCCCTTGTCGCCGGTTCGAGCCGCTTTGATCACCGTCTTGATGACGAAATCCTTGTCAGCATCCGGTACGACGGTAATGAGCAGTTCCTTGGGGATCTCGTCATAAGTGATTTCGCCGATCTTTATGCCGCGTTGCTTGCCGCGGCCCACTACCGATATCTTGGTTACCGCCGGGAAGCCGGCTTCCATCAACGCCGCCAGGACGTTGTCCACCTTGGTTGGCCTTACGATGGATCTGATCATCAACATATTCGTTACCTCTTGTCCGTGTTTTCAGGCCGGCACGTTCAACCGATCAACCTGCCAGGCCGTGCTTGATCAGAAGCTTTTCGAGGTCGTCCGTGTGCATGGGTTTGGGAACGACATGCATGGTGTTTTCCTCGATCTTCTTGGCCAACGTCCGGTATTCCTCGGCTTGCGAGTGGGCCGGGTCGAATTCGATGACGGTCTTGCGGTTGATTTCCGCCTTTTGCACCATGTTGTCTCTGGGCACAAAGTGGATCATCTGCGTGCCGAGCACTTCCGCGAAGGCTTCGATCATCTCCTGCTCGTTGTCCACCTTGCGGCTGTTACAGATCAGCCCGCCGAGACGCACGCCGCCGGCTTCCGCGAACTTCACGATACCTTTGCAGATGTTGTTGGCCGCATACATGGCCATCATCTCGCCGGAGACAACGATGTAGATTTCCTGAGCTTTGCCTTCGCGGATGGGCATTGCGAATCCGCCGCACACCACGTCGCCCAACACGTCGTAGAAGGCGTAGTCGAGCTTCTCGCTTTCCGCGTATGCTCCGAGCTGCTCCAACAGGTTGATGGAAGTGATGATGCCGCGGCCTGCGCAGCCCACACCTGGTTCCGGTCCGCCTGATTCAACGCAGATGGTCCCGTTGAATCCCTTCTTGCGGATATCTTCCAGGTCCACGTCTTCGCCTTCCGAGCGGAGTGTGTCGAGCACCGTCTTCTGGGAGAGGCCCCCGAGCAGGAGCCGGGTGGAGTCTGCCTTGGGGTCGCAGCCGACCACCATGACTCTGCGCCCCATCTCGGCCAGACCTGCCACTGTGTTCTGCGTGGTGGTGGACTTCCCGATGCCGCCCTTGCCGTAAATTGCGATTTTTCTCATGGTTCCGTTTGCTCCTCGCATGATCAATGGTGGGGTGACAGGGCAAGATGTGTGCCAATTGCGCGGGGAAACGGAGAAGTGGCGAAATAGGTCAGTTATAATAGCTAGTTATGTGATGGATTGCTTTGAGGGACAAAGAAGGGAATTGTGACAACGGACATGTTTTTCGACAAAATTGTACACGCGGGAAGTTACAATTTTGTCAAAAATGAGAAAAGCGATTGTCCGCAAACACGTCCGACAAGATACCGGGTGCCACTGCTGGCTTGCCCAGCAGTGTTCGTGCATGTCGCCCGGTACTTCCCCAGTGGGATGTGCGGGTGGATTCGAAACGGAGTCATGGCGCCCTATCGGGGCGCACCAACAGTAGCCGTGCGGGTTCAGCCCACGGCAAACAAGGGCTCGCCCAATGCGCGCAGACAACTGCGCAGATGTCGACCACCGTGATCATCACGGCTTCAAGTACTTTTCATCAAATTCTACCCCTGCCTCAATAAGCAAGGCGCGCAACTCATCGCCAGGAGAGACTTCCTTGTGATGTTCCTCCTGGTGCTTGATATATTCGACTAGCCTTTCCTTATCTTGCGCGGAATGGGTGAACGCCGCGTATCCATCCTGCCAGTTTGAAAAATCGGGGAAAACGTTGTTGGTTCTAATCCAATACGATGAGCCGCCCTTAACGTCCCTCATGAGGTCTGCGAGGGGCACCGACGGATGGAGGCTCGTGAGCATGTGCACATGGTCAGATGTCGCGTTGATGCGATACAGACGACATTTCTTCTTCTTGATGGCCCCCCAAATGTGGCGAAACAGTCTCTCTCTCGCGTCTTGCGCCAATACAGGCGCCCTGTCTTTGGTGGCAAAGACAATGTGGTAGTAGATCTGTGTGTATGTTGACATCACGTGTCCCCGGACTGGGAGGGTGGTGGGTCCTTGACGGCCGCCACAGGTCTGTCGAGGGTTCCGTTCCCGTAGGGTCAAAGAGACTGTCTCAAAAGTCCTCGAAACGTCGGCATCGTAGCACGATTCTCCCTCACCCTTACCCTCTCCCTCAGGGAGAGGGGACCGGAAATCGGTTCCACAGGCCTCCCTCTCCCTCTGGGAGAGGGCCGGGGTGAGGGTGGCACAAGCGCATTCCAGCCCTATTCGTGGCGCGATTTTGGACTCCACCCGACTTTTGAGACAGCCTCGAAATCCTACGGCTATTTTTGGCCTGCCCTTTCAGGACAGTAAGATCGTGGTCGACGCGAGATATGAGAGGTTGGTTTCGGGTGCCACTGCCCCAGAGTTTCTTCTGGCGCCATGGCTTTGAGCGTCAGTGCGTCTTCCGAACCTATTCGAGCGGCGTCCCGCGCGTGAATTCGAGCTTCGTGGCCGGCAGGTACGCTCCCTTGAGATTGGTGGCGGTGACAATCGCCTCGAAGAGGTTCGCGTCTGTCAGATTCGCGCCGGACAAGTCGGCTCGGCTGAAGTCGCACTCTGCGAGGTTTGCACCGGAGAAGAAAGCCCATACCGCATGAGCCATTCCCAGGTTCGCGCCAGACAGGTCGGCTGCGGCGAAGTTCGTCTTGTACAAAATTGCACCGAACAAGTCCGCGGACGTCAATACTGCCGTGCTGAGGTTCGCTCCGGTCAAGTCTGCACCGGCGAGATTGGCCTTGGTGAGGTCGGCGCTTGCCAGCCGCGCACCCGAAAGATCGAGCCGCGAGAGGTTGGCGTGAGAAAGCTCCGCGTTCGATAGGTCTGCATTCACTGCCACGGCTTTGCGCACCAAATCTGCCAGCGAGGGCGCCTCGCCCGCAAAGATTACACCGCCCGTGAGCACGTGGCGTATTTCGAACAGGACCTGGGCAGCGGACCGGGGGGCAGCCGGTTCAGTCGCGGCCGGCGATGTGCGTTCAAGGATCTTTGCAAGTGCTTCGCGGTTCGCTGCGGCTTTGTGGTTGTTATCGTCTGCAATGCTCTCGTTCACCTCAATGGGCTCCAGAGAAGCTGCCGTCCGTTGTAACACAATTGAAGGGGTAACCAGTCCGGCGTCCTCAAGCTGATTCATGAGGCTCTGCAAACCCCTCGCGGAGATATTGAACCGCTTCATGATGAGGGAGTCTTGAAGCCCTGCTTTCAGGCACTCCAGCGCATCACGTGCCTGGACAACCCGCTTGGTAGGGGGAGGGGCAGGGAACGGCAGCTCGGCAATATCAACCACCACGGAACCCGGAGACAGGCTGGCTCGTGAGTCAATCTCCCCCTGTGTCATCACCCGCGTGGCCACCAGTTGCTCGAAGAGATGCTGCAACCCTTTCGCGGTCAGGTTGAACTTCTCCATGATGGCCGCGTCGTCCATCCCGGACCTGATGCACTGGACCGCGTCGATGGCTTGTATCACGCGTGGTTTGGGAGCAGGAGGATTCATCCGTCCCTGAATGTGTTGGCAGTCTCGTAGCGTGCCGGTGGAGGGGCCTTGGGCATCACCGCCATCTCTTTCGACTCCGGGCCGACCCCTATGCAACGCCGGAGGATATTTACCGCAAGTGTATCTCTGAGGAACATACCATCGGTGTGACGCCAAGTAAAGTGCGTGGTGGCCCGAAGGCAGGCATTCAGTTACGCGCGGAAAAGTCTCAAAAGTTTGCTAGTCCGCACTTCCGGGGAGGGCCTTCGCCCGAAGGGCGTAACGTGAATAGCCGTGTGGCTTCAGCCCACGGAAAACGGCCCACCCCTTCAGGGTCCCAAAAAACCTTGTTTGAATGCTCGTTTCCGTAGGGTGAACCCTACGGCTATTCATGGTTTGCCCCTTTCAGGGCATTTGAGGCGACGCTTTCCGGGTGCACACGGAAGGACTATGTCCCAGCCGCCAGTAGCTGAAGGGATGCGCCTGAAAGTACCCACTTATCAGAGGGATTGGCACCTGTTCGCGTTCTTCATTTAAGAGTCAAGAGACTGTCCAAAAATCCGCGACATGCGAAGTTCGTAACACAACGACTGCGAGGGGCGAATCTGAGACTCGCCCCTACAGACGTTGTTCCCAATCATATCGACCGGCGCCCGCCTTCAGCATGATGCTTCATCATGCGGCTCGAGCATCGAACCGCAGGCGGTTGCCATCCGGTACGGCTCGGATGGTTTCGCCAGGCTGGAACCTTCCATGGAGGATTTCCAGCGCGAGCGGATTCTCGATGAGTCGTTGGATGGCTCTTTTGAGAGGCCGCGCTCCATACGCGGGGTCGAACCCTTCCGCGGCGAGCATATCCCGCGCACCATCCGCAAGTTCCAGTGAGAGCTTGCTTTCCGCGAGGCGCTTGTTGAGCCTACCGATTTGGATGTCCACGATCTGCTTGATCTGGTCCTGCGTCAATGCGTGAAAGATAATCACGTCATCCAGCCGGTTGAGGAATTCCGGTTTGAAGTGCAGCCTGAGCGCGTCCATAACCCGGGACTGCATCATCGCTTCATTCTTGCCCGCGAAGTCGCGGATCTCCGCTGAGCCGATGTTTGACGTCATGATGATGATCGTGTTCTTGAAGTCCACAGTGCGGCCTTTGCCGTCGGTGAGCCTTCCGTCGTCCAGAATCTGAAGCAGCGCGTTGAACACTTCCGGGTGCGCCTTTTCGATCTCGTCGAAGAGCACTACGGAATAAGGTCGCCTGCGGACCGCTTCCGTCAGGTATCCGCCTTCTTCGTATCCCACGTATCCGGGCGGCGCGCCGATGAGCCGGGCCACGGAGTGGCGTTCCATGTATTCGGACATGTCGACGCGCACCATGGCCTGCTCGTCGTCGAAGAGGAACTCCGCAAGGGCTCGCGCCAGCTCTGTCTTGCCCACTCCGGTGGGCCCGAGGAAGATGAACGAGCCGATCGGGCGGCCGGGGTCTTGCAGGCCGGATCGGGCGCGGCGCACCGCGTCGCTCACCGCAACGACGGCTTCATGCTGGCCGATAACCCTTTGCTCGATGCGGTCTTCCATCTTGATGAGCTTCTCGACCTCACCTTCAAGCATCTTGGAGACAGGGATACCTGTCCACTTCGCGACAACCTCCGCGATATCCTCCGGGCCGACTTCTTCCTTGAGCAAGCCGCCGTCCTTTTGGATGCGGGCCAACTCCTCGTTCTTCTCCTTGATGTCTTTGTCGAGCGCTACGAGCACGCCGTACTTGAGCTCCGCCGCTTTGCTTAGATCTCCTTCCCGTTCGGCCTTGGCCGCATCGGTTTTGGCGCGTTCGTGTCGCTCTTTGAGCTCCCGAATAGCGGTAATGATTTCCTTTTCCTGCCGCCACAGTTTCTTGAGTGATTCGGATTCCGCTGTCAGGCGCGCGATTTCTCCGCCGACTTTGTCCAGGCGCTCTCGGCTCGCCGGGTCCGATTCCTTGGTGAGGGCCTGTTGTTCGATCTGAAGCTGAATGATCCGCCGTTCGATCTCATCGATTTCGGTTGGCATGGAGTCGATTTCGATGCGTAGCCGCGACGATGCTTCATCGATCAGGTCGATGGCTTTGTCCGGCAGGAAGCGGTCGGTAATGTACCGATTTGAGAGCGTGACCGCAGCGATGATGGCTCCATCCTGGATCCGGACGCCGTGATGCACTTCGTAGCGCTCCTTGAGGCCTCTCAGGATCGAGATGGAATCCTCCACGGACGGCTCGGCGACATAGATGGGCTGGAAGCGGCGCTCCAGCGCGGCGTCCTTCTCGATATACTTTCGGTACTCGTTGACCGTTGTGGCGCCCACACAACGAAGCTCACCCCGAGCCAACGCCGGCTTGAGCATGTTTGAAGCGTCCACTGCGCCTTCAGCCGCGCCCGCGCCGACAAGAGTATGCATCTCGTCGATAAAGAGAATGATTTCCCCCGCTGCGGAGGTTACTTCCTTGAGCACGGCCTTGAGCCGTTCTTCAAATTCGCCGCGGTATTTTGCGCCCGCGATGAGCTGACCGATGTCCAGGGCAAGGACGCGTTTGCCTTTCAGCGTTTCCGGAATGTCGCCGGAGACGATCCGTCCTGCGAGCCCTTCAACGATAGCGGTCTTCCCAACTCCAGGATCGCCGATAAGGACCGGGTTGTTCTTGGTTCGCCGGGAGAGCACCTGGATAATACGGCGGATCTCGTCGTCGCGGCCAATCACCGGATCGAGCTTGCCTTTGCGCGCTAGCTCGGTCAGGTCCCGCGTGAATCGCTTGAGTGCCTGGTATTTGTCTTCAGGCGACTGGTCGGTGACACGCTGGGTGCCGCGGATCTCGCTGAGTACTGTGTAGATGCGCTCCTTGGTCACTCCGTGCTTGGCGAGTATCCGCTGCGCGGCCGAGCCGCTCGCTTGGCACATGGCAATGAGAATGTGCTCCACTGAGACGTACTCGTCGCGCATCTGTTCCATTTCTCGGAACGCGGCCTCAAGTACGGCTCTAAGAGCGGGAGAAAAGTACCGCTCGGCCCCCGCGCCGCTTTGGCGCGGAAGCCGCTCCACAGCGGTCTGAGCTTCTGCGCGAACCCGTTCGGGATCGGCTCCGAGTTTCTTTAGGATTTCAGTGCAGGTACCCTCATCGTCCGAGAGGAGCGCCAGCAGGAGGTGTTCGGAATCCACCTGCGGGTTGCCTTGCTGAGCAGCGAGATTCTGGGCGAGTTCGAGTGCTTCTTGAGACTTGAGGGTAAATTTGTCCGCCCGCATGAGATGCTCCTTTCAGAGGGTGGCTTTACCTATCAGGTAAAAATCGGCCTCTCCGCTGTCAACCCACCACCTCGCAGAAAGTGATCGTCATTGACATGAGCGGGGCGGGAGGATTAATATGCAACAAGCGGCCAGTGCAATCATACTGATGGTGAAGAGTATTCCCTCCGGATTTGGACCGCTTTATCCCGCGCAAGGCAGGGATCGGGCGCCGGGTGACTGCGAGATCCCGGTCGCCGAACGGTGCGGTCGTGGCCAAGATCGCTACAGCGCGTTTGCGTACCTGAGTCGGACGGCCCCGCGTGCCGGTTGGGCTGAGGAAAGGCAAAGAATCGTTGGATTTCAAGCGCGACATCGCGACATTTCCCGCGCCTGAAAATATTCGCACCCCGTCGGAGAGCGCGGCGGAGCCGGCGACCATCCTAGCTGTCGACGATGACGAGGTTTCGCTTCAGATCCTCCGAGAATTGCTCGAACTTCACGGATACCGCGTGCTGGTCGCGAGCGAGGGAACGGTCGGGGTCGAGCTTTTCGAGAAGGAGCGCCCGCAACTCGTCATAACGGACATCCGGATGCCGTACATGGACGGCATCGAAGTGCTTCGACGCATAAGCGAAATTGACGACGCTGTTCCCGTGATCCTTGTCACCGGTCACGGCGACCTCGAAAACGCTATCAAAGCCCTACGGCGCGGAGCGTACGACTTTCTTCAGAAACCGATCAATACCGAAATCCTCCTGAACACCGTGAGCCAGGGGCTGGAACACTACCGGCTCAGACGCTTTGAGCGCAACTATACCCGCGTGCTGGAAGCGCAGGTGGAAGAACGGACATGGGAATTGGCGCGCACCAACGACTTCCTCAAAGGAATCCTTAATAGCTCCACCGGCGTGTCGATCGTGCTCACGGACTTCGATCAAACCGTTCTTTTCTGGAACACGGGTGCAGAAAAGATTTTCGGATACACCTCCGAAGAGATGATCGGCTCAAAGATCTCACAGCTTTACGTGGACGAGGACAAGGACACCCCGAACGCCGCGATCAAGCTCTTCAGCGCGAAACAAACAGGCAACGGCACGGTCCATTCCAAGATCCGACAGAAGGCCAAGGACGGCCGAACGCTTACGATTTCCCTAGCGCAGTCTCCAATGCTCGATGCGTCAGGAACGGTTCAGGGGTTGCTGGGACTCGGTCAGGACGTCACGGAAGAGGTAAGGCTCCACGAGGAGCTGGTCGATTCTTATCAGCGCATCCAGCGTATCCAGGACAGCTCAATTTTTGCGCTGGCCAAGCTGGCGGAATCTCGAGACGGAGAAACCGGCCTGCACCTCAAGCGCATAAGGAAATACTGCAAGGTGCTGTGCCAGCAGCTGCGCACGCACGAGACGTACAAGGATATGCTCACCGATCAGTTCATCAACGACCTTGTGCAGTCCTCAATTCTCCACGACATCGGCAAGGTGGCGATCCCGGATGCGATTCTGTTCAACCCGAACAAGTTCGGAGTTGAGGAATATGAGACCATGAAGCGCCACACGATCCATGGAGGACAGGCTCTTGAGGATGCGGCGATCGAGACCGGTGAGCAGAGCTTCCTGTCGGTGGCTCGGGACATCGCGTACTGCCATCATGAACATTGGGACGGCAGAGGTTATCCCTACGGCTTGAAAGGCGACAACATTCCTCTCGCGGCCCGTATCGTTGCTATTGCCGATGTGTATGACGCTCTCACGACCGAGCGCCGATACAAGAGGGCTTTCAGCCGTGAGGAATCTCGAGGTATTGTCATGGAGCAGAGCGGAAAGCAGTTCGACCCCGACGTGGTACGCGTATTTGCGGAGGTCGAAGAACAATTTTGGAGGATCCGCTCGAACTACTCGGCCGAGGCCGAAATCGACATCTCAGGTTTTTTTAAGTCATACTCGGATAATGCCGTGGAGCCCTCTTCAGTGCGCAAGCGATGAGCGACCTAGAGGGCACGTTTACGGCAGAATCGGGGTGATCCGAGCCTGGAGAGGCCGCGCGGACCCCGCCCCGACAGCTTTTCCCTTGAGGAGGGAACTAGATGGCTCGTTTAGATGCCGTGCTGCGCATGGCCGTCGAGGCGCACGCATCGGATCTCCATGTTCCAACCGGTGAATCGTTCCTCCTCCGACAGCACGGCCGACTTAAGAAGGTCAAGTCCAAGCCGCTGACACCTGAACTCAGTCAGGAACTGATTTACGAAATCCTGTCGCCTGTACAGAGGAAGCTGCTCGAGCAAAACCTCCAGTTAGATTTTAGCTACGAAATCAAAGGGATGGCCCGATTCCGCGGAAATGCGGTCATCCAACGAAAGGGCATGAACGCGACCTTCCGGGTCATACCGCTCAAGATCCCGTCAATGGAGGAACTCGGTCTGCCGGAGGTGGTCAAGAAGTTTTGCGACTTCCACCAAGGCCTGCTTCTGGTGACCGGTGCGACGGGGCAAGGCAAGTCCACGACGCAAGCGGCGATGATTGACCTGATCAACTCGTCGCGACCGGTGCACATCCTGACCATCGAGGATCCCGTCGAATTCGTCCACCCAATCAAGAAGGCCGTGGTCAACCAACGGCAACTCGGCACCCACACGAGATCGTTTTCCAATGCTTTGCGAGCTGCGCTTCGTGAAGACCCCGACGTAATCATGGTCGGCGAGCTGCGGGACCTGGAATCCATCGAACTCGCCATAACCGCGAGCGAAACCGGCCACCTGGTAATGGGGACGCTGTCGACCTCCTCCGGCCCAAAGACGGTGGATCGGCTCATCGATTCGTTTCCGCCCGCGGAGCAAAACCAAATCCGTGCCATGCTCGCGGAGAGTCTTCGCGCTGTAGTGACGCAGAAGCTCATCCCGGTGGCGGACGGAAAAGGCCGGGTGCTCGCACCCGAAATCATGATCGCTACTGTTCCGCTGGCGAATCTAATCCGGACGGAAAAGACGTTTCAGATTCCGTCGGTGATGCAGACCGGTCGCTCCGCGGGGATGCAGTCCGGGGACGACGCGATCATGGAGTTGTACAAAGCGGGAAAGATCACCGGCCAAACGGCCTATGATTATGCCGATAACAAGAAACGATTCAAGGACGTGGCGAAATAGTGCAGAGGCGAAAGTCGAATGGCCCGAATTGACATGTTTTTCAGGGAAATGGTGAAATCAGGCGCATCGGACCTTCACATGGTACCGGGGCTTCCTCCCATGTTGCGGCTGAAGGGCGACCTGGTCCCGACCAAACATGAGCCGCTGTCGCACGCGATGAATGAAGAGCTCTTTTTCGAGATGCTTTCAGCCGATCAGCAGAAGAAGCTCAAGACCACCCTCGAACTCGACCGCGCGTACGAAATCCCCGATCTGGCCCGTTTTCGCTGCAATTTCTTTTACCAGTTGCGCGGAGTCTGCGCGGTCTTCCGGGTGATCCCGACGAAAATCCTGACCCTGGACGATCTGGGTATGCCACGGGGCGTCAAGAGTATCCTGGCCGTACGCAAAGGGCTTGTGCTCGTGACCGGCCCAACCGGGTCCGGCAAGTCCACCACGCTCGCTGCAATGATCGACCATATCAACAGCGGCGAGGAACGGCACATAATCACTATCGAGGACCCCATCGAGTTCGTTCATCCCAACAAGAGGTCACTCATTACACAACGGGAGATCGGAACCCACGCGCGCAGTTTCGCGGACGCTCTGAGGGTAGCCTCACGTGAGGATCCTGACATCATTCTCGTCGGTGAGATGCGTGACCTGGAGACGATCTCGCTGGCGCTCACCTGCGCGGAACTCGGGATACTGGTGTATGGAACGCTGCACACGAATTCCGCGACCAAAACAATCGACCGGATCATCAACGCGTTTCCCGCGAACCAGCAAAATCAAATCCGGAGCATGCTCAGCGATTCACTCAAAGCGGTCCTCGCCCAGCAGTTGCTCAAGACGGCGGACGGCGCGGGCCGCTGTGCGGCGGTGGAAATCCTGTTGTCCAGTCCCGCGGTCGGCAATCTCATTCGGGAAGGGAAGCTTCCTCAGGTTGCATCGGTAATTCAAACCGGTTCGGCGGAAGGAATGCAGACGATGGACCAGGCGCTCCAGCAATTGGTCGACCAGAAGAAGATCACTCCCGAGGCCGCATACTTCAAAGCTATCGACAAGACTTCGTTCGCGGCGCAATGCTCCGACCACATGTTCGATTAGATGGGCCTGGGTAGCAGCTCGACGTGGCGAACCGTTCGAGACTGGCGGCTCCGGCGGACTCCTATTTCGTCGCCACGGTGCTGAATAGCTCGCACAGTACCTTCGCCAGCCGAAGCATGTGAGCGAGCGCCTCTTTTTCAGTCCTACCGGGATTGCGCCGATACGTGATGAGTATCCCGTTGAGAGAAGCAAAGAACGTGTGGCTGAGCGTCCTGACGTCCCCGCATGCGCCGAGCTTTTTGAAAGCGAAATCAAAAGTGTCCAGTGCCGATCGTTCCATCGCTTTCAGCTTCTCCAGCGACACGGAGTTGACCGACGCATGAAGCCCGAAGTGGGCCATCATGCGGAAGTACACGTCATGCTCGGCGAGGTACCGGATGAACGTCTCGGCCACCTGATCCAGGCTAAAATCGCCGGAGCGATTCATTGTAGCCGCAAACGCATCCATCATGTCCTGGGTTCCCTTGAGAGCGGCTTCGATGAACAGGGTCTCCTGGTCGGAAAAATATGTGTAGATGGACGGCGGGGATATATCCGCTTCTTTGGCTATGTCGCGCATGCTGACCTTGCCGAAGGGCTTTGCGGCAAAGACCCTCTGTGCAGCGTCGAGGATGAGGTCCTTCCTGGCCTCTTTTTCCTGTTCCTTGAGTCTGGCGAATGCGGTCTTCCCTTTCATAGCAGCCTCTGTTCACAATTTCCTGCAGTGACCCACCAATTGCCTGCCGACCCACCTTACCTGATTCCATGATTCGATTCAATAAAAAATAATTGACATACTGAACGACTGTAACGCTTGGTGACATCGGTTCAATGGCGCGGACAGTGTGAGGGCTCTCACTCTTTTGTCATGTCGTGTCGAAGCCGATACGCCATGGGAGCGAGGAGGCCGCCGGCAATTGGCAATATGTAAGCAAACCTGTGAGGCGTCTTCGCTTTCAAGGAAGTAACATCAAAATGGCCGGCAGGGACGCCGGCCTCCACCATTTCTTGGTGGCGGCGGGCCTCCGTGCCCGCCATTTTACTTCTCTGAACGCAACTATGAGGCGGCCGGATGCCTCCTCCGCTTCGGACGTCACACGTCCCGCGTGACCAACTTCGCTTCGGAGGCACACCGGCTGTCTGTCAAACTCACGTCCTTGAAAGCGCATTCGTAGAAAAAATCGCGTAACAGGCAAAGTGGTCCGATCAATGCGTTCGGCACGATCTTTGCTGACCTATGTCCGTAGCGACGTCGCCTCTCGATGCTGGAATGATTTCCCGGCGGCTGTATCGGTGCGTCGCATAGGCCTACGAAGCAGTGGAATCGACCCCATTCCGCTACTGCAAGTGAAGGGCGACATTACACAGTGTCAATAATGCTGACACCTACTAAGAGTGCGCGCGGTCATTCGCAGATAAGCGATGTTTGCCGCGCGACTGTCCAAGGCGGTTGGTAACCATCATGAACGGGACACAGCCTGCCGCCAAACCACAAGCGGGTTTTGGGCGGTATTTCATCGTAATGCTTCTGATGTGGAGCGCACTCGTGGGAGGTCTCTTCGCAGCGCACGTGGCCCAACCGAGCAGCGACACGAGAGCCGACGCGGCCACGGTTGGCCGCCAGGGCTACAGCGCCGAGAACGTCGACGGGATACGGGCGGCGCATTACATTGGCGGAGGAGCATCCCGACCTGAAACAGACGTCTCCGACCGGGCGCTCAATAAACTGCTCGCCGCGGGGATCTCCTACGGCGTTGTATTTCTCTTCGGCGTCATGGGAATTGTGGTCGGCGCTCGCAAAATAACCAGGGATGAGGCTGAACGTGACCGCGCTGTAGGAGAGCTTCGGCAAATTAATGAACGACTGATTGCGGGCATGAAGGATCGGACCGCCGAACTGGCGAAGCTCAATGACGAGCTGCTCGCGGAGGTTTCCGATCGAGAGACCGCGGAGCAGGCTCTTCGAGAAAGCGAGGCGCAGTATCGGCGCCTCGTCGAGAACGCGCCGCTCGGGATTGCGTCCTTTACCATCAATGGAAAACTCAAAGACGCGAACCCCTCTTTCCTGCTCACGTTCGACCTATGTGCGATTGATGCATGTGGAGTGGTTTACCCGGAGGGGTTGCCAATCTTTGGCGACCCCGGCTTTCGGCGGAAGTTCGATTGGTGCATCGCTTCCCGGAATTCGGGTAGCGTCGAACTAAGCTTTATTTCCCGCGCTGCCGGGCAGCGAGACGTGCGGGTCCACCTGACTCCGATGCGGGACAAGGATGATTCCGTTGTCGGTGTTCAGGCGATCTTGGACGACATAACCGAACGGAAACGCGCCCGAAAGGCGGTTAGGGACTCGGAAGAGCGGATGCGGCGGGTGATCGAGTCGTCGCCGGTTGGGATCGGTATCGTGCAACGTGCGCACTATCAATATGTTAATCCTGCGTTTGTCGAGATTTTTGGCTACGCCCGCGCAGATGAACTGATCGGGCAGTACACGGGAGTGACGTGCGGCCGGGAAGATCGTCGCATGTTGGCACGCATGACCGAGGACCTGCTCCAGGGCAAACCGGTCCCGCAATTCTGCGAGTTCGTAGGCGTCAGAAGGGACGACAGCCAATTTGAGGCAGGGCTTTGGCTGGCCGGGATAGAGCATCAGGGCGAGCCCGCGGTGCTCGCATTTGTGACAGACGTGAGCGAACGGCGAAAACTGCGCGCCCAGTTGCTGCAAGCCCAAAAGTTGGATGCCGTGGGAACGCTGGCAGGAGGGATTGCCCACGATTTCAACAACTTACTTCAGGCGATCCACGGATACGCCGAACTCGCTCTTCTCAAAACGAGCGAGGCACAGCCGGGCCGAGCTGAATTCATCGAGATCAAACAAGCAGCAGTGCGGGCCGGCGAACTCACGCAAGGGCTGCTCACGTTCAGTCGCCAGGTTCCGGGCAAGCTGAGACCGGTGGACGTGAACAGAGAAATAGTAGAGGTGATGAAGCTGTTAAGCCGCACCATCCCCAAGATGATCAAGACGGAGGTGAGCCTGGCAAATGACATCCGCACGGTCGGCGCCGATCCGGTTCAGCTGCACCAGGCAGTGATAAATCTTGTGCTAAATGCTCGCGACGCAATGCCTGACGGCGGGACGCTCTTAATTGAAACAAAAAACGTCGAACTCGACGACCGGCAGTGCAAGGCACTTCCGGGATGCAAACCCGGCGAATACGTGCGACTGCTCATTTCCGACACTGGGTGCGGCATGGACCGCGCGACGCGGGACCGGATCTTCGAGCCGTTCTTCTCGACTAAAGAGCGCGGCAGCGGTACCGGTCTCGGCCTCTCAATAGTGTATGGCATCGTCAAGAGCCACGGCGGCAGCATCAACTGTTACAGTGAACCGGGGCAGGGGACCACGTTTCGGATCTATTTGCCGGGGATCAAGTCCGAACCGAGCGTGCGAGAAGCACAACAAAACCAGGCTCTCCCAGTGGGCAACGAGACCATCCTGCTGGTCGATGACGAGGCCCTGCTTCGCAATCTCGCATCGGAAATCCTCACGCGCCTGGGATACACAGTAATCACGGCGGCAGGCGGCCCGGAGGCGATGGCACTCTATGAGACCGAAAAGGAACGCATTGACCTGGTGATTCTCGACCTGATCATGCCCGAACTCAGTGGGAGGGAGTGCCTCAAGCGCATCCGCAATATAGATCCTCTCCAGAAAGTGATCATCGTGAGCGGCTATGCCAGCAACGGCGACGCGCAGGAATTTGCGAAGGAAGGCGCCAGAGGCTTCGTGCGCAAACCGTATGAGACAAAGATGCTTCTGCAGGCTGTGCGGGACGTGCTCGACGACTGTGTTCTCTAGTAGATCGCTTTGTAAATAGCCTGCCACGTTGCCAGAGACTACCTGAGGAATTGAACAACGCGATATGCTTGGTAGGGGCGGGTCTCAGACCCGCCCCTACCCAAGGTCCTGGATGACGACCACGTAAAGACATTTCCCAATCGGTCTGCAAGTTTTGCAGGGGAGCAGCAGTAATGCGCCGCCGCAAGGATTGCCAAGAGCGCCGCGTTGACGGCAGTGAACGTCCCCGACCTTTGGGGCGAGAAATCCCAATTTGTTTTGTCGGGGACGTCTGATTGCAACCCTACAGCCATCAGCCCCCATGAATAGGACTTCGCGTCGGTATGGATTTCGTGATATATAGTGGTAATCCCCTTGGGACGATCTGTGACGTCTACGTCGGAGTCTGACACGATGCTTGGCGCGATTGCGGGTGACATCATCGGGTCGGTGTACGAAGCGCGTCCTATCAAGACAACCGACTTTCCGCTCTTTAACCCTCGATGCCGATTTACGGATGACACGGTACTGACTGTGGCGGTTGCTGATGCCTTACTTCAGGGCACGGGCTACGTGGAGACTTTCAAAGAGTATTATCGCCTCTATCCGCACGCCAGGTACGGCGGAGCGTTCATGAGCTGGGCATCGTCGGTCGATAACCGACCGTACTTGAGCTGGGGAAATGGGTCAGCCATGCGAGTGAGCCCGGTGGGCTTCGCGTTCGACAACCTCGACAGTGTTCTTGAGGAAGCGAAACGAACGGCAGAAGTCACCCACAACCACCCGGAAGGCATCAAAGGCGCACAGGCCGTGGCAGCCGCGATCTTTCTCGCAAGAACTTCGCGAGACATGAGTGCGATCAAGGCATTTGTTGAACGGACTTTCAGCTACGACCTGAACGAATCTCTCGATTCGATTCGTCGATGGTATCGGTTCGATGTCTCCTGCCAGGGAACGGTACCGCAGGCGTTGCGTGCTTTCCTTGATTCGACGGACTACGAAGACGCGGTGCGCAAAGCAATTTCCCTCGGCGGCGACAGCGACACTCTCGCATGCATTACCGGCGGAATCGCTCAGGCCTACTACCGCAAACTGCCTGCTCGTGTGGTCTCGAAGGTCAGGCGCATACTGGATCAGCGTCTGAATACCGTGCTGGACGAGTTCATGGCGCGGTTTCCGGCCGCGGCAGTGTGATGCCGGTGTAAGATTGTGCGCATCGGTCGCCCGTGCTTGTAGAAGTGCCAACTCAATCGCCAGACTGGACGAGTAGGCCGGACAAATGTGGCGGAGAGACACACTGACATCGAGGCTCGTGCGATATCTCATTCCCGAGAGGATACCTTGGTTTGCCGCGCACCTTTACGACGCAATCGCTCAAACCGCGATCGATAGCTACTACAAAGAGGTAGCGGAGCAGGTCATAGCTCATGTGAGCAGGGGAACCCTCCTGGATATCGGGACGGGTCCGGGGTACCTTCCCATTTCGATTGCCAAGAGAGCGCAACAAATAACGATCGTGGGGATCGACTCCTCGGAAGCGCTCGTCAAGATAGCGCGAACAAACGCTGAAAGAGCAGGTTTCTCGGACCGCATCCAATTTATTGTAGGCGATGGGAATCGACTCGAATTTGAAGACGATTCCTGGGACATGGTGATCAGCACCGGCTCTCTTCATGCCTGGAAACACCCGGTCCGCGTGATCGACGAGTGCCACCGCGTGTTAAAGCCGGGAGGAGAGGTGTGGCTCCTGGACCCGGCTCAGGTCATCACTCCGGAAGCATTGAAGATGATGGAAAGAGGACTTGGCATCACGGACAGACTTGCCTCCCTGTGGGGCTCTCTCACCTCAAAAGCCACACCGCCGTACAGTCGCGAAGAGATTGAGCGGATTATTCGCGGTACAGCGTTTCAGGAATGCGAGGTTGTGGAGAAGAGATGGATTACGGTAAAGCTGAGAAAGGCGGTACGGGCCGGTGAGAGAAGCCGGAGTTGAACCGAGGTTCAACCCGCGGGGCTTGAGCCCTCGCTTGTACGGACACTTCCGGGAACGGAGCGACTCATGGCTGGATGTGTGCGAACGGACATTGGCTCGGGGAAGCCGACTAGCCGTGGAGCAACTTTCACTCGCCGATGATCTTCACAAGGACCCGTTTACGGCGTCCTCCGTCGAATTCGCCGTAGAATATTTGTTCCCACGGACCGAAGTCGAGCCGCCCGCCGGTGATGGCCACTACCACTTCCCGGCCCATGACTTGCCGCTTCAAATGAGCGTCTCCATTGTCCTCGCCGGTACGATTGTGGAGGTATCGGCTCACGGGCTCGTGCGGCGCAAGCTGCTCAAGCCAACGTTCGTAATCCTGATGCAGGCCGGATTCATCGTCATTGATGAAGACCGACGCGGTTATGTGCATCGCGTTGACGAGCACGAGGCCCTCCTTTACACCACTCTGTGCGACGGCCTTTTCCACGTCGGGAGTGATGTTGATGAAGGCTCTTCGCCCGCTCACGTTGAACCACAATTCCTCGCGATATGATTTCATGGTATTCTCCTCCAAGAACTCGACAACGATAGTGCCGTGAATCAACGTAGCGGGCGATTCTCCTCCGCCGTGACGACCACTTGGCTGTTTGGACAAAGGAGAGAATCCACCGTACGCTTCGCCACGTAATTATCCCCGGAGCGCCGGCTCGCACAAGTGAAAAGCCGACCGCTCGATGGAGGAACTCATGAGCAAGGCACGGGACGTCATGACCACCGACGTCATCACCGTCACACCGCAGACATCCCTGAGAGACCTGGCCCAAATTCTTTCAGAAAAGAAGATCAACGGTGTCCCCGTGGTGGACAACAAAGGTGCGGTCGTCGGCGTGGTCTGCGAATCGGACCTGGTGGCTCAAAACAAGCCGCTGCACATACCTACCGTATTCGTGATACTCGATTCGGTGATACCTCTTGAAAACCCGTGGCGTCTTCAGAAGGAGTTCAAACGCCTCACCGCGACCGTGGTCGAGGACATCTATTCACGGCCAGCGACGGTGGTGTCGCCGGACACGGACTTGTCGGAGGTGGCGAAGTTGATGTGCGAAAAGAAGTACTACACGATCCCGGTGGTAGAACAGGGGAAGCTGGTGGGGGTGCTCGGGAAGGCGGACGTGATCAGGTCGGTTTTTGATCAACTGTAAAACCATGTTATTATGCATGGTTGGGATAATTTATAAGAATCGACTTTCATGAAACAGGAATTTTTTCGAGAAATGACTTTAATTTTTCTTGACAAGTATTCGATATCATGGTCTAAGACTTTCCATTCAGCGGGAGGCGTAGCCCGCTGCTCAACATACCTTTACCCCATGCGAAGCCCCGGTTTTAGATCCTCCTTTCCGGGGCTTTGATTTGTTCTAGGAGCACAGATCGTGGATCGCTCGCGCATCATGGAATTGCTGAACCAGGTGAAATCCGGCGAACTCGAACCGGATCGCGCAGTTCGGCTCTTGAAAGACCTCCAATCCGACGAACTCGGGTATGCCACGGTGGATCACCACCGCGCACTCCGACTGGGATATCCTGAAGTGATCTTCGGCCAGGGCAAGACTCCGGAGCACATCGCCGGAATCTTCTCGAGCCTCCAGCAGAGGCAAAGCACGGTGCTTATCACTCGCACCGACGCGGACAAGGCGGCCGCCCTCCTGGCCGTCTTTCCTGAATTGGAGCACAACCCGCTCGCTCGGACGCTCCTGTGGACGAGAGATGGAATCACGATCACAGGCCGGGGTACGGTCCTGGTCGTAGCTGCGGGAACGTCCGACCTCCCCGTGGCGGAAGAAGCCAAGGTCACCGCGCGAGCGTTGGGCAACGAGGTGGACTCGATCTATGACGTGGGAGTCGCAGGGATTCATCGGCTCCTCGCGCACAACCGAACGCTCCGTGACGCTTCAGTGATTATTGCAGTAGCGGGAATGGAAGGCGCGCTTCCGAGCGTCATTGGCGGGTTGGTGGATCGGCCGGTTATCGCGGTGCCTACGTCGGTCGGGTACGGTGCTGCCTTCGGCGGGATCGCCGCTCTCCTGGGAATGCTCAATTCGTGCGCGCCCGGCGTTGTGGTGGTCAACATCGACAATGGTTTCGGAGCGGCGTATGCTGCGACGCTCATCAATCGGACCGAATCCTCTGAAGTCTAAATCCTTGCCAGGAAATTCCAGCTATCTTCTCTCGTGGGGCAAGCTTTCCGAGACTGTCTCAAAACCTATGAAAGTCGCGTCGTCGCAACACGATTCCCCCTCACCCTAACCCTCGCCCTCTGGGAGAGGGCCGGGGTGAGGGTGACAAAGGCGGAACTAAGGCTTCGTGGTGCTACGATTCTCGACTCCTCCCAGGTTTTGAGACAGTTTCTTTCGGCCTGCCTCACGGTTTTCAAAGACTCCACTTCTGTAACAATATGATCACGGTTCAGTAAGCATTCACTTACGCGCGGCAACAGGAAGGGCACACGAAATCCGTGGGTTATGAAGGCCCGTCCAATGGTTGTTGGATTTGAGCGGTGAGGGGTCACGTCAGGGGGGATTTGAACGGGA